>PVMS01169678.1_pt1 | contig 28606 bp, 29 predicted proteins | sample 1853461 | NCBI WGS metagenome assembly PVMS01 (sample SAMN08582032, study PRJNA380276) | Marine sediment metagenome, whole genome shotgun sequencing project. | isolation source: ocean sediment barecode stripped | collected 2017
GATCCGAGACGCGTTTGCCGTGGCGGGCGTCCCCTACCGCGAAGGCGTCTACGCCTGGATGCTCGCTCGAAGGCGCGGTCGAGGTGCCGTACGAACGGATCCCCAACTTCCCCCGCACCGCCGTCGAAGGCCACGCCGGGAGCCTCTTCTCGGTCGAGGTCGACGGGGTCCGGGTCCTGCTCTTCGCCGGCCGGGTCCACACCTATGAAGGCTGGGACCTCGACGACGTCGTGTTCGGGGTGCGCACCGCAGCCCTCTGCGGGTGCCGGAACGTCGTGCTCACGAACGCTGCGGGCGGCGCCGGCGTGGGCATGGAACCCGGTGATCTCGTCGCGATCCGGGATCATCTCAACTTCACCGGTCGGAACCCGTTGGTCGGTCTCAACGACGACCGCCTCGGTCCACGTTTCCCCGACATGAGCGATGTGTACTCGCAGCGTTTGCGCTCCTTGATCCGAGACGCGTTTGCCGTGGCGGGCGTCCCCTACCGCGAAGGCGTCTACGCCTGGATGCTCGGCCCCAGCTACGAGACTCCGGCAGAGATCCAGATGGTGATCGGGGCCGGGGGCGATCTCGTCGGCATGTCCACCGTCCCCGAAGCGATCGCTCTTCGCCACATGGGCGTCGAGGTCGCCGGCATCTCGCTCGTCACCAACTCCGCGGCGGGAATCTCGCCGATGCCGCTTTCTCACACTGAAGTGACCGAGACCGCGACGGCTGCTCGGGCGAAGTTCACGGCGGTTCTCGATGATCTGTTGCCGATGTTGGGCGGTTGATCACGAAGGGAGCCTCTTTTTGAGTCATCGCTCAAACTCCGTAACATCGCCCCAGTCCCCCACCGAAGGAGTGGAATCGCCATGAAGATCGCGGTCTGCGCCAAGCAGATCCCCGACCCGGCGAGCCCGACCGAGTTCGATCCGGAGAACTACCGGGTCGTCCGGCCGAACGACCAGGTCCTCGACGACACCGACCGGTACGGCGTCGAGGTCGGGCTCCAACTGGCCGAGGCCAACGATGGAACCGTGACGTTGTTCTCGATGTCGCCGGCGGGTTCGCTCCAGGGAATCCGCCAAGCCCTCGCCATGGGCGCGGACAAGGCGGTCATCGTCGACGACGAGGCTCTCGCCGGGTCCGATTCGCTGGTCACGGCCCGGGTGCTCGCCGCCGCCATCGAGCGAGAAGGGTTCGATCTGGTCATCACCGGCACGGAATCCACCGACGGGTACACGGGTGTGATGCCCCAGCAACTCGCGGGACTCCTCGATGTGCCGGCGCTCACGTTCGCCAACGAGGTCGAGGCCGCCGAGGGCAGCATCACGATCCACCGCCAGACCCCCGGAGGTTACGACGTGGTGGTGTCGGACCTTCCCGCCCTCCTGTCGGTCACCGCAGGTGTGGTCGAGCCCCGCTACCCGACGTTCAAGGGGATCATGCAGGCCAAGCAGAAGCCGATCGATCAACTCACCGCCGCGGATCTCGGTTTCGACGCCAACGACGTCGGTGCCCCGGGCTCGGCTCAAGTCGTGACCGAGATGAACCCGGTGCCGGCACGAGAAGCGGGCGAGATCGTTGAAGACGACGGCGACGGCTACCTCAAGATCGTCGCGCTCCTCGAACAGGTGAAGGTGATCTGAGATGAGTATCTGGGTATTCGCAGAAGAGATCGACGGGAAGGCATCCGGGAACTCCCTCGAACTCCTCACCAAGGCTCGGCAGTCCGAGACGGTCTCGGTCTTCTACGTCGGAACCGGATCCGACGAGGCGTTCGCCGAGCTCGGCGATCACGGCGCCGCGGAGGTCTACCACCTCGATCCGGGAGATGCCCTCCCCGCGGCCGCGGCCGCGATGGCCCTCTCCGAGCTCGTCACCGACTCCCCGCTCGTCATGTTCGGGATGGGCAACACGGCGCGTGACGTGGCGGGCAGGCTGAGCGCCCGGCTCGGGCACCCGGTCGTCTCGAACGCTCTCGACGTCATCAACGAAGACGCAGGGATCGCCGTCGTCAGCGAGGTCCTCGGTGGAACCATCGAGGTTCTCACCAGGGTCACCGGGGCCTACCCCGCGATCGTCGTGGTGCGCCCGAAAGCGCTCACCGCAGAACCGAGCGGCGGCGCCGCTCCGACCGTGACCAGCGTCCCCATGCCCGATGCCGGTCGGTCCGGAAGCGCGGTCGTGACCGAACGTCATTTCGAACCGAGCGAAGGTCCCGACCTGGAAGCGGCTCCGCTCGTCGTCTCGGGAGGCCGGGGTATCGGCGGTGAGGACAAGTGGGCGATCGTCGACGAACTGGCCGGCCTGCTCGGTGGCGCCGTTGGGGCCACGAGAGCCGTCGTAGATGCGGGATGGGTGCCGTACAGCCTCCAGGTCGGCCAAACCGGCAAGACCGTCAAGCCCGATGTCTACATCGCCTGCGGGATCTCCGGGGCCATGCAGCACGTCGTCGGGATGAAGAACTCAGCCACGATCATCGCGATCAACAAGGACCCCGACGCCCCGATCTTCGCCATCTCCGACCTCGGCATCATCGGCGACGTCCACCAGGTCATGCCCAAGCTCAACGAAGCGCTACGGGCCAGAGGCTGAACGCAACGGTAAGGGGCCGACGCGGCGGCCGGTCGGGTGATCCACCCGACCGGCCGCTCACGCGCCGTCCTCGGGACGCACCCGGTTCCGGGTACGGTTCGCAATGGGAGGTGCCCCTTGGAGAAGACGGACACGAAACCGAGCGACTACATCGCGTCGCTCCCCGCGGAGACGCGGCCTGATATCGGCCGGCTCGACGCTGCGATCTCGGATGTCATGTCCGGTCACCCCAAGACCATGTGGGAGGGCAGGTTCTGGGGTGGAAGCGATCAGCAGATCATCGGATACGGTGACTACTCGTCCGAGCGATCGGGAGGCAAGACCGTCGAATGGTTCATCGTCGGTCTGGCGCAGCAGAAGCAGTACATCAGCGTCTACGTCAACGCCACCGACGAAGACGGCTACCTCACCGAGCGGTACGCCGACAGCTTGGGCAAGGCGAAGGTCGGCAAGAGCAGTATCAGCTTCAAGTCGCTCGACGACATCCACCTCGATGTGCTGCTGGACCTCGTCGCCCAAGCCGAACAACAGATGTCCCAACCGAGCTGACAGACTCACCCGGCGGGGGCGAAGACCCTCACCTCGATCGCTCCGGTGTTGCCGCCGGTCGATGCCGCGACATCGAATCTGATCACCCTGCCGGTGAACTGTGCCTCCGAGAACCTGTTGTCCGTCGCATCGCCGGCCGGGAACGGGCCGAAGGTCTCACCGTCGTCGACCGTCACCGTGTATTCCGACGCGATCGCGCTGCCGTCGCTCATGGACCGCGTCAGGAACTCGACACCTGCGATCTCGCGAGACTCACCGAGGTCGATCACGATGAAAGCGTCGTCGCCGCTCCCCGAAGTGGCCCACTCGGTTGCCAGATCGCCGTCGACGGCGTTCGCACCGGACCACGCCTCGGAGAACTCGGAGCTCACGTCAGTGACCGTCGCGCCTTCGGCGAGATTGTCGTCATGGCCGCCCATCTCTTCCGTGCGAGCCGCGGCGTCGGGTGCATCGGGCAGCGTGAAGGTCGCGATCTCGCTCTGGTAGAGCGTCCCGTCGGAGCCGGAACCCTGGACCCGGTAGAAGTAGGTCTTGCCGGGTTCGGCACCGGGAAGAAGGACGTCATGTTCGGCGTGGCCCGTGCCGCCCATGTCGAGGTCGGTGTTGAGGTTGCCGAGGTCCTCCGTCTCTCCCCAGGCGATGGAACAGACGACGGCGACGTCGGTGGCGACGGTCATGGCGGGAAGACCGCGCTCCTCGTAACCGAACTCGAACTCCGAGGACTGGATGTCGGTGAACGGCCGTACCTCGCTACCGCTCTCGTCGCTCGTGCCCGAGCACGCGGCGGCGACGAGGGCGAGCACGGCCCCAGCGGCGAGCATGCGAACGCCCGGGATGCGGACGCCCCGGAGCAGGACGGCGGGCTTGGTTCGGTTCTGGGTCACGTGGTTCTCCTGGTGGCTTTGTTGGCTTGACGCGCCGGAGCGGATACCGGTCACATGGAGGAGCCGACATCGTCGGATTCGCGACAGAGTTCCGGATGTTGCGCTCGGTTCGCTCAGCCGAGCGACTCCGGGCCGAACGAGTTGGGGAGGATCTCGTCGAACTCGTGGACGGTGATACCTCCTTCACCGTCCTGGACGACGACACGTTCTACGGCGAACTCGCGCATGATCTGGCGACAATTGCCGCACGGGTAGCACTCCCCGCCGTCGAGGCAGGCGATGACCACCGACTCGATCCTGCGAACACCGTTGGCCGCGGCGCTGGAGATCGCGTTCGCCTCGGCGCAGATCGACGACCCGTACGCAGCGTTCTCGACGTTGCAACCGGTGTAGATGGCGCCGTCGTCGGCGACGACCACCGCGCCGACGCGGAAACGGCTGTACGGCGAATACGAAGCCTCGGCGGCCGTTCTCGCTTCTTGCATCAATGACTCGTCGTTCACGTGACCCCTCCTCATGGTTCGAGAAGCATCATGGTTCGAGAAGTGCCTCCACGAATTCGGTCGGGTCGAACGGGATCAGATCACCGACCCCTTCGCCGACCCCGATGTACTTCACCGGGATATCCAGATCCTCTTCCACCGCGATGACCACGCCACCGCGTGAAGTGCCGTCCAGTTTGGTGAGCACGATCCCCGTGACCCCGACGGAAGTGGTGAAGCTGTGGGCCTGGTGGATCCCGTTCTGTCCCGTGGTCCCATCGAGAACGAGCAGCACCTCGTAGAGGTCGCCGGCTTCCCTGCGAAGCACCCGCCCCACCTTCGTCAGTTCATCCATGAGGTTCGACTTCGAGTGGAGGCGTCCGGCCGTGTCGACGATCAGCACGTCGAAGCCCTCGCGGCGGGCCCGGGTGTATCCGTCGTGGGCCACCGATGCCGGATCGGTGCCCGAGGCGGCCGACACGACGGGCACGCCGACCCGGGCAGCCCATGCCTTCAACTGCTCGTCGGCGGCCGCACGGAAGGTGTCTGCCGCGGCGAGCAACACGCGGTGACCTTCCGCGGTCAGTTGCGACGCCAGTTTCGCGATCGACGTCGTCTTCCCGGTGCCGTTCACCCCAACGACCAGGATCACCGCCGGATCACCGGAGAGATGGAGCGATCGGTCCTTGTCGTCGAGCATGTCGACGATGACGGCCTCCAGGTCAAGTCGCGCCGCGGCCCCGTCCTCCGGACCGCGGCTGCGCACCGCGGCGACGATCTGGGCCGAAGTTTCGACTCCGACGTCGGCAGCGACGAGCATGTCCTCGAGATCGTCCCAGAACTCGGCATCGAGGTTGTCCCGGGTGAGGATCGAGGCGAGCCGCTCGCTCAATGCGGAACGCGTCCGCGCCAACTTGACCCGCAGCCCGCGCCCCTTCGGTTCCCGGACGGCGACGCCGGTTCCAGCACCGGGTGCGGACGATCCCGCGCTGCGACCGCGGAAGTACACGAAGGCGACGGTCGCCACCACGACGAGGAGAACAGCCAACAGAACGAGCATCAGATTCGAATCCACCACGACTCCTTGGGGATCCCTCGGGCTCCCGGTTAGGCGATCACCGGGCTCATTCGCTTCGAGATGATCTTCGACGAAGCTCCGGGTTCCATCGTGACCCCGTACAGCATATCGGCGGCTTCCATCGTCTGTTGCTGGTGCGTGATGATGACGAGCTGCGCCGACCGTCGCAGCGTATCGACCAGTCTGAGGAAACGATGCAGGTTGGCGTCGTCGAGGGCCGCCTCCACCTCATCGAGGACGTAGAACGGGCTCGGTCGGGCCCGGAAGACGGCGAACAGGAACGCGAGAGCGGCGAGCGATCGCTCCCCGCCCGAGAGAAGGCTCAGCCGACCGACCTTCTTCCCGTGCGGCTGGGCTTCGACCTCGACTCCCGACTCGAGCGGTCGGTCTGAATCGATGAGTCGGAGGCGCCCCCGGCCGCCGGGAAAGACGAGCGCGAAGTTCTCCTCATAGAAGCCGTTGATCTCCTCGAACGCCTCGGTGAACAACGCCGCCATCTCGGCGTCGAGGGCAGCGATGACCTTCTGGAGCTCACGGCGGGATTCGTCGAGGTCGGCGAGCTGGGACTCGAGCACCTCGACCTCGGCCGACAGCTCTTCGTATTCGGCCGCGGCCAGGGGGTTGATCGCCCCCATCCGCCGCAGATCGGCCTCGAGGGTGTTGAGGCGATCTCGAGGATCGACGTCCTCGTCGAGTTCGGGACGCGGCGCGGCGAGCGCATCCTCTTCGGACATGTCGACATCGCGGCGCAAACCCTCGGCAACCGCCTCATCGCGGACGCGCAGCTCGGCCAGTTTCACCGCGAGCACGGACATGCGGTCGCGGCCTTCCGAGATCCGCCCGTCGAGGACCTCCCGCCGTCCCTCAGCGTCCATGAGCCGCTCGCCGGCACGACCAGATTCCTCGCGGAGACTGCGCTGTCGCACGCGCAACTCGGCGACGTGGCCCTGTACGAGCCCCACCAGCCGGGTGGCGCGCTCCTCGACCGTGACCAGCCGCTCGATCCGGGTGTCGTGATCGGGCAGCAACTCGAGCTGACCGCGCTCCGCGACGACCCTCTCCAGTCGCCGGACGAGCATTCGTTTCCTCTCCGTGGCGCCGGCGAGGGCCGCCGCCGCCTCCTGGCTCGACCGACGTGCCTCGTCGCGCCGACTCGCCACGACCTCCCGGCGCCGGTTCAACTCTTCCCAGGCAGCCTGCCGGGTCGCCTCTTCGCCCTCGAAATCGGAGAGCCGTTCCCGGAGATCTTCGATCCTGGCCGAACGGGTGGCCTCGGCTTCTCGCAGTGCGGTCGTCCGCTCGTCGAGACGGGCAAGTTCGGCCTCGCCCTCTGCGCGCGCCCGTCCGATCAGGGCGAGTGCCTCGGTGTGGCCCGCGATCCGGGCTTCGAGGGCTTCGAGGGCTTCGAGGCTGGTCCTTTCCGTTTCGCGGACGACGTCGAAAGCGCGCCGAGTCGTGACCCGTTGGCTCTCGAGGCGCGCCAGATCCCGTTCGGCGATCTCTGCTTCGACCCGTGCGGCTTCGAGGGCGGCAGGGCCGCTGCCGTCGGGTTGGGCGATCCGCATTCCGATCGCCGAGATGACATCGCCCTCCGGGGTCACGGCCCGGATGTCGGGATGCTCGGCAACCACCGACCATCCCGCCGCCCATCCTGCGACGAACACCACGTCACCGAGGAGCCTCGCCGCCAGGCCACGGTCGGCGGCGGGTCCCAGGAGATCGACGAGAGCGTCGATTCCCAGCGCGGCGGCGACGGATCGTGCGGGGACATCGCCGTCTTCGCCCAGGCCCGCCAGCAGGGACACCCCACCGAGTCCCTCCGCCTTCAATCTCTCGGCCAACCGATGGACGACCTCACGGTCGGATGCGAGGTAGGCATCGCTCCACGCGCCCAGGGCGCCGTCCACGGCTACTGCCGCTTCGGGGGGGACGTCGAGCAGAGAGGCGACGGTGCCGACAACGCCGCCATTGGCCTCGGTGCGCGCCCGCGCCTCGGGATCCCCGGCGTCGGCAAGCGCGGCACCGATCGCGTCGACCCGCGCCTGTGCGCCGGCGACCGTCAGTCGAATCTCTGCTCGGTGCTCCTCGGACTCCTCCCAGGATTCCTGAGCGGCGACGCGGACCAGCCGGGCCTCCTCGTAGGTGCGCTGGGCGACCGAGACCTCGGCGTCGGCGCCCTGGATCGCGTGGTTCAACGTCACGGCCTCGGCGGTCTCGTCCTCGAGACGGGCGCCGACGACTTCACGCCGCGACCGCGTCGCCTCGACCTCGCGCAGATCGCGCCGGGAAACGGCGTCGAGGGCCCGAAGATCCCCTCTCAGGTTGGCCACGACACCTTCCGTCGGCAGTTGAGCCTGCTCGGCGAGCGAGCGCTCCTCGTCCTCGAGGTGCTGGAGCGCCTCTCCCTTGCGTTCTGCGTCCACACGGCCGTCTCGTTCGGCTCGGTCGACCGCTTCGATCTCACGCTCGAGGTCCGCGGCTTCTTGATCGAGATCCTCGCGCCGCTCCCCGGCGCCTTCGAGACGACCTTCGAGGGCGCGCCGTCGTTCCCTGGCGACGTCATCGATCCGCTTGAGCCGTTCGGCGACCGTTTCGAGCCGCGCGGCCGCGGCGGTGTCACGCTCGAGGGCACGATCCACCTCCCCGGCCGCCTCCCGGTAGTCGGCGAGATTCGCCATCAGGTCGTCGAGGCGTTCGCGATCCTCTGCCAGGCTGCGCTCGAGCTCGGTCTGTTCGCCGTTCGCGGCTTCCATCGTCGAGCGTATCGTGCGCAGCTCCTCGCCCCCGAGCCACGTTCGCAATGCTCTGGCCTCGGTCTTGACCCGGTCGTAGCGCTGCGCCGCGTTCGCCTGTCGTTTGAGAGGGCGGAGGCTCCTTCGTTTCTCGTGGAGGATGTCGTTGAGGCGCTCCACGTCCAGGCCGGTCTGTTCGAGACGACGCACGGCTCGGTCGCGACGACCGCGATGTTTCGTGATCCCCGCCGCTTCCTCGATCACCGCCTGATGCTCGTCGGGCCGCGCGTTGAGGATGTCCCCGATCTGCCCCTGAGAGACCAGAACATGCTGATGGCGGCCCACGCCCCCGTCGAAGAGGAGATCTTGGATGTCGAGAAGGCGGCACGGCGCCCGATTCAACTCGTACTCCGATGTGCCGTCGCGGTAGAGACGGCGAGTGATCGTGATCTCGTTCAGGTCGAGCGGGAGGAAGCCGTCACTGTTGTCGAAAGTGAGTGCAACCTCGGCCCGGGAGAGCGCCGGTCGTGTCGCGGTGCCGGCGAAGACCACATCCTCCATCTTCTGGGTGCGCAGGGCCCGCGTTGCCTGGGTTCCCATGACCCAGGCGATCGCGTCGAGGATGTTGGACTTTCCGGTCCCGTTCGGGCCGACCACGACGTTCACCCCAGCGTCGAATTCGAGCCGGGTGCGGTCGGCGAACGACTTGAAGCCGACGAGCGTGAGTCTCTTGAGAAGCACGGTCAGGCGAGCATACCAGCGCGAATTACATGGGTGTGAGTATCAACGCTGGCAGTCCGGGCACCAGAACGTGGATCGCGCCCGGATGGTCGATCGCCTGATCGACGTGCCGCAACGTCTGCACGGCTCGCCCTCCCTGCCGTAGACCCGCAAACGCGGGAGGTAGCCGCCGGCCCGGCGGTCCGGGAGCAGGTAGGCGAGATCGCCGAGCGTCGTGCCGCCCGCGTCGAGCGCCGCGCTCAGCGTCGTCCTGATCCCGGAGCGGAGGCGTTTCAGTTCGTCACTCCCGAGACTCCCGGCTGGCCGCTGGGGAGCGATCCGGGCACGGTGGAGGCTCTCGTCGGCGTAGATGTTCCCGACACCCGCGATCACGTTCTGATCGAGCAGGATGGCCTTGATCGGCGCCGACCTTCCGGACAGGCGAGTGGCGAGATCCCGCGATCGGGGCAGATCGTCGAGGGCGTCGGGACCGAGTCGCGCCAGCGACGAAACCGCCCGCTCCTCCGGTGTGAGCACCGCGGTGAACCCGAACGTTCGCGGGTCGATGAACCGCAGCTGCGGTCCGGCATCGAATCCCACCACGAAACGGGTGTGCGGCTCCACAGGATCCGACGGCGCGGCGAGGGTGAGCCTGCCCGACATCCCCAGGTGCACGATCCAGGCGAGATCGTTCTCGACCCCGATCACGATGTACTTCCCGTGCCTTGTGACACGTTGGACCACGTGGTGTTCCAACCGACCGGCGAAATCTGCAGGGCGCTCCTGACGCCGCAGCGTTCGCGCCCCCGACACGTGCACCGTGCGGATCGTTCGGTCGGTGATCACGGGTGCGATCAGCCGGCGAGTGGTCTCGACCTCCGGGAGCTCAGGCATCTCCCAGCAACGTTTCGAGCGCCCGGCGCGCCGCATCTTGTTCGGCACGCTTCTTCGAGGTCCCCGTGCCCGATCCGATCACCGCGTCGCCCACGTTGATCGTGACGCTGAACTCTCTCGCGTGATCGGGACCACGTCCCACTGCCACGAACCGCGCCGTCAGGCCGTCCTTGGCGAGCACCTCGAGGAGCTGGGACTTGTGGTCCCAGCGACCCAACCCGACGGCCTGGGCATGGATCAGATCGCTCCAATGCGCTCTCACGACACTCGCCGCAGCCTCATAGCCGGCGTCGATGAACACCGCGCCGAGAACCGCCTCGCCGGCGTCGGACAGGATGGAGTCCTTCTCACGGCCACCCGAGAGGTCTTCTCCCGCCCCCAGCCGGAGGGCAGCCGGGATCCCGAGATCACGGGCGATCCCGGCGAGCGGCGCCTCCGAGACCACCGACTGCCGCAGGCTCGTCAGCTCGCCCTCTTTGAGATCGGGGAAGGTGTCGAACAGCATGCGCGTCACGGCGAGCTCGAGAACGGCGTCGCCCAGGAACTCGAGGCGTTCGTAGTCATCCGATCCCGGATGTTCGGCTGCATACGATCGGTGGGTGAGGGCGGTGCGCAGCAACTCGGGATCTGCGAATCGATGTTGGACGGCTGCAAACACCGCACCGATCTCGTCGGAATCGTTGTCGGACGAGGTCACGACTCGGCTCGTTCGATGCCCGCGGCGATGCGGTCGGTGAGGCCCTCGCGGGCACCTTCGGTGGCCATCTCGATCGCGTTGGCGATGGCGACGCGGGAACTCGACCCGTGGGAGATCACCACGACACCCTTCGACCCGAGGAGGTGAGCGCCACCGATGTTCTCCGGATCGACGTGCGCCCGCAGATTCATGAAGGCGGGCAGCAGCGTCCCGAGGGCTTCCTGGTATTCGTCGGCCTGAAGCGCCTCGAGCAGCATCCGGTAGAACGCCCGGACCGTGCCCTCCACGGTCTTGAGGAGGACGTTGCCGGTGAACCCATCGGTCACGAAGACGTCGACCGTGCCGGTTCCCAGATCGCGTCCTTCGACGTTGCCGATGAAGTTGATCCCCGGAGCCTCGCGGAGGAGCGCGTGTGCTCGTTTGTCGAGATCCCGGCCCTTGCCCTCTTCTTCGCCGATGTTGAGCAAACCGACGCGAGGCCTCTCGATCCCGGAGAAGACCTGGCCGATCGCGGTACCCATCACGGCGAACTGGACCAGGTGCTCGGGGCGGACGTCGATGTTGGCCCCGGCGTCGAGGATGATGTCCCCGGTCGGGAACACCGAAGCGATCGCGGGTCGGGAGACATCGGGAAGACGGCCGATCACGAACGCAGCCGCGGCGAGGACGGCGCCCGTGGATCCGGCCGAGACGAGGGCGTCGGCTTCGCCGGCGGCGACCAGGCGGGCCGCGACGAGGATCGAAGCGTCCTTCTTGTCCCGGATCGCTCGCGCTGCGTCGTCGTGCATCTCGATGACCTGTGTAGCGTGCACGATCGGGAGATCGGCGCCCAGTTGATCCAGGATCGGCGCGATCCGTTCGGTGTCGCCGGCGAGCACGATGTCGTGCCCGTCCCCAGCGGCGGCTACCGCCCCACGAACGACCTCCCCCGGAGCGCTATCGCCCCCCATGGCGTCGACGACGACCCTAGGCATCGGTGGGATCAGACATCTCGTGTGTCACGGGAACGCGAGATCCTGGTGCATCGGTACGAATCAGACTTCGGAGATCTCGCGACCGTTGTAGGTGCCGCATTCGTTGCACACGCGATGCGGCGCGTGGGCCGATCCGCAACGAGAGCAGGTCGCCAGCGCCGGACGCGCCACCTTCCAGTGGGACTTGCGACGCCGGGTTCGAGATCGCGACATCTTCTTCTTGGGGACCGCCATGCGGGAAACCTCACTTCGTCAGTCACCGGGCTCGAAAAGCTCGCGCAGTACGGCGAAAGGTGAGCCGGAATCGGCATCCTCACCCGGAGATCCGGTATTCAAGTCCGATTCTGGCGTAGTCACAAGTTCTTTGCACCCGTCGGGACATTCCGGCCCCATGGGAAGGCTGAGGAGCACCTCGTCGCGGAGGAACGGCTCGAGATCGATCTCGTCGCCAACGATCGGGTAGGCGTCGTCCTCCGGCGCCGCTTCGAACATCGCCGCGACTCGCACCGACGGCGTTGCGGTGTACTGATCGAGGCACCGCCCACACGTGTGCACAACCGTGAACTCCACCTCGCCGCGCGCGAGGATCCCTCCCGACATCGGCTGAACCGTGAGATCCGCCACGAGCGGGGTGTCCGTTTGCATCTTGCTGAGCTCCAGGCCCCATTCGACCGGTGCCTCGATGCGTACCGACCGGTGCGGTACGTCCCGACCCAGCATGTCCGAGACGTTGACGACGAAGGTGTCCATATGGGAGACGGTATTCGGTGTGGGGGGTTATCGGGCCGGACTTCGTCCGGCAGTATCGAGCAGCCGGACTTCGTCCGGCAGTATCAAGTAGAGGCCTCGCTTCGCTCGGCGTATCAAGTACGCGCCGGACCTGGTTCGAAGGTTTGAGGTAGGCGGCCCGCCGGGGCCGCGAAGCTCGGAGGTAAACTGGGAGCAGGACCCGAGCATGGAGGTGCCATGGGATCCGTGTACAAGATCGTCGAACTCGTTGGGACGAGCGACAGCTCGTGGGAGGATGCCGCCGCGACCGCGGTAGCTACGGCAGGCGACTCGCTCCGAGACCTGCGCATCGCCCAGGTGACGGACCTCGACCTACAGATCGCCGACGACGGTTCGATCGTGGCGTATCGCACCAAGGTCAAGTTGTCGTTCAAGCACGGTGGAAGTGCCTGAAACCCGGCTCCGCTGGGTGTAACGCGTATTACGTATCACGTACTACGTATTACGACCGCGGTTCTCGGTATCGAGTTCGTCATCTCTGCGTCGTAGTACGTGATACCGCGGCCCGGCTCGACTATTGGGGGCCGCTTGGTTGGGGGGGCAAGGCTTGGTGCAATTCGGCTCTGGCTTCGGTGATGTAGCGGAACAGCTCGCCGAGCACGGTCTCGGCTTCCGAGAGGTGGCGCTCAGCGAAGTCTTCGGCCTCGAGCCGGATCCGTCGAGATTCGGCTTCGGCGTTGCGCACGAGCGCGTTCGCTTCCTCGACCGCCTCTTGGACGATGTACGACTCCTGGACCAACTGCTCGGATGTCGCCTGCGCCTGCGCTGCGATCTCTCGAGCCTTCTCGTTGGTGCGGGCGATGTAGGACTCGCGCTCGCGAACCATCCACCGTGCCGCTCGCAGCTCTTCAGGCAACATGTGCTGGATGCTGGCGAGACGGTCGAGGAGTTCGCTCTGATTCAGCATGACGCTGCTCGACAGCGGGACCTGACGCGCGTTCTCGACCTCGATCATCAGCTCTTCGAGCATGTCGAGGACGCGGCCGGGTACCGGGGGTGGCTGGGCATGTTCCTGGGTCATGTCAGACGCTCCTTCAACGCTTCGGCGACGGGTTCTGGAACGAGGCCGGCAACGGGACCTCCGAGACGGGCGACTTCCTTGACCAGCGACGACGAGAGGTAGCCGAACTCCGGTTTCGTCGCGAGGAAGAGCGTCGCCATGCCGGAAAGCTGCCGGTTCATCTGTGACATCTGGAATTCGTACTCGAAGTCGCTCATCGCGCGCAGCCCCTTCACGATCACATCGGCGTTCACGCGTTTGGCGTAATCGACGAGCAGACCGGTGAAGCTCCCGATCTCGATGTCCTGCGGTGCACAGGTTCGGAGGAGGTCCATCCGCTCGTCGGCCGAGAAGAACGCCGTCTTCGACGGGTTGACGATCACGCCGACGACGACACGGTCGAAGATGGCGTCGCAACGTTCGATGACATCGAGATGGCCGTTCGTCGGGGGGTCGAAGCTCCCCGGAACGAGGGCGGTGATCACGCTTTCTCCTTCTCGTAGACCCAGATCTCGGCATCACCGTACCGGCGACGATCACGGCACCGGAGATTCTCGCTCCGGGGCGCGGGTTCTCCTGCCCGACGGTGCAGCACCACGGTCCCGCCCTCCTCGAGCCGGGAGCTCGTGAGCGCGAGCACGTTCTCGACAGAGGCTAGCCGGAAGGCGTACGGCGGATCGACGAAGACGAGGTCGTGACGATCCCGGCTCGACTCGAGGTACTTGACGGCGTCGGACCGGATCACCGTCCCACCGAGATCGACGGCGGCCACGTTCCCGGAAAGCACCCGCACCGCATCTCGGTCGTTCTCCACGAACACGACGGTGCTCGCTCCACGGCTCGCAGCCTCGAGCCCGATCGAACCCGATCCCGCGAAGAGGTCGAGCACCTTGGCTCCGACGACCCGCTCCCCCAGCGACGAGAACAGCGCTTCGCGAACGCGACCGGTCAGGGGCCTGGTTCCGGCTCGCGGCGCCTTCAATCGTCGCCCTTTCGCGGAACCGGCGATGATCCTCACCTCAGCTCCGCTCCAACCATTCGGCGTCCTCACCGAGATCAGGGACGCCCAACAGCCAGTCGATCTCTTTGGCAAGATCCTGGGATCCAACAAGCTCAGGATCCCGCTCGATCAACTCGAAAGCTTCGTCTCGGGCCTCCCCGAGGAGCTTCGAGTCACGAAAGATATCGGCAAGTTTGAACACACCGGAGCCCGACTGACGAGTCTCGAATACGCTGCCCTGCCCCCGGATCTCGAGATCTTTCCTGGCGAGAACAAACCCGTCAGTCGTTGCGACCATCGCCTCGATCCGTTGCTCACTCTCAGTCGTGGAGGGTTCCGCAACCAGGACACATGTCGCGGCGTCCTCTCCGCGACCGACCCTGCCCCGCAACTGATGGAGTTGGCTCAGCCCGAAGCGATCGGCGTCCTCGATCACCATCACGGTCGCGCTGGGGATGTCGATGCCGACCTCGATCACGGTCGTCGCGACGAGAACGTCGATCTCGCCGCGCCGGAATCGCTGCATGACCTCATCCTTGTCCCTCGATCGCATCTGACCGTGGAGCAATCCGACCCGGAGATCGGGATACACCCCGACCAGCCGCTCGTATTCAGCGGTCGCCGACTTCGCTTCGAGCTTGTCGGAATCCTCCACCAGCGGACACACCACGAAGGTCTGCCGGCCGGCTGCCGCTTCCGAACGCACGAGGTCGTGCACCCGGGCGAGCGACGCCGGATCCTTCGAGACATGCATCGTCGCAACGGGCATGCGACCCGGCGGCATCTCGTCGAGCACCGAAACGTCGAGGTCGCCGTACAGGGTCATCGAGAGCGTCCGCGGGATCGGCGTCGCCGTCATGATGAGGATGTCCGGAACATAGGCCTTGCTTTTTTTCCGCAGTTTGACTCGCTGGTGTACCCCGAAACGGTGCTGCTCATCGACGACGGCCATGCCGAGTTGATCGAATTCGAGGCCTTCTTGAATGAGGGAGTGTGTGCCGATCGCGATGTTGACCGTTCCGTCGGCTATCGACTCGAGGATCTGAGATCGTGTCGCGCTGGAGCTGGAATTGACACGAGCGTTGTTCGCCGTGAGAAGGGCCACTGTGATCTTCGGCCCCTTCCCCTCGAAGAGGTTCCCCGTTCCGGATTCTCCTGGGCCTCCGGACGGAGACAGGCCGGCATTGGCGATCAGGGAAGATGTCGAGCGATAGTGTTGTTCCGCCAGCACCTCTGTCGGCGCCATGATCGCGCCCTGACGCTGTCCCTCTACCGCGGCGAGCAAAGCGCTCAACGCGACGATCGTCTTCCCGGACCCAACCTCGCCCTGGAGAAGTCGGTGCATCGGGAACTCGTCTTTCATGTCGCCAAGAATCTGCTTCAACGCATGTCTCTGAGCTGGCGTGAATTCGAAAGGCAGCCAGTCTTCGAACGCTTTGCGAATGGGTCCATACCGCGCCTGAGAGATACCCTGAGCCTGCCTCTTGTACTGACGCTTGCGCATTGCCATCCGGACCTGAAGACGGAAGAACTCGTCGAACACGAGGCGGCGGCGGGCACGGTCTGCATCGCCGGAATCGGTCGGGAAGTGGATGGCGGCGACGGCCGAGTCGCGGTCGATGAGGTCGTACCGGGCCCGGATCTCGTCGGGGAGCACCTCGGTGATCGGGCGGGAACGGATGAGGGCGTTCTCGATCGCTTTGCGAAGCTTGAACGGGCTCAGGCCACCGGCGCTCGGGTGGACGGGAACGATCCTGCCTGTCGTCAGAGATTCGTCGCCGAGCCGCTCGAAGTCGGGCGACTTCATCTGCAGCCCACCCCGGAAGAGCTCGACCTTCCCGGACAGCACCACCTCATCGCCTTCGTGGATCTTTATGTACGGGTTGAACCACATCACGGTGAGGAGTCTCGAGTCATCGCGGATACGTGCCGTGATCATGGTTCGTCCCCGTGAGATCCGGCGTCGGTTCACCTTCTCGACGACCCCACCCACGGTGACCTCCTCGTCCAGCGGGACCGCGGACAGGTCGAAGATCTGGGAGCGATCCAGGTATCGCCGGGGAACGTGCATCAGGAGGTCGGCGACCGAACGGATATCGGCCTTCGCCAGCCTCGCTGCGGTCTTGAGGCCGATATCTTTCACCTCACCGACGTCGACACCGGCGAGGAAAGCCAGGGACCGGCCCCGAACTGCGTTCGCACTGCTCACAGCGCCATGATGGTCGACGCGGCGGACGTAGAACGAGGAGAGCCGTTGGGTTTGAACACTGCTAGCCTTTCGCCTCGCCTCAGGAGGTTTCCCCAAGATGTCATACCGCTGCGAGATCTGCGCCAAGGAGCCGTGGTTCGGCAAGCAAGTGAGCTTCTCTCACAAGCGCTCGAGCCGCCGCTGGCTGCCCAACATCCAGCGAGTGCGGGTCAAGGATGGGTCGAATTCCAAACGCATCCGGGTCTGTACGTCATGTATCAAAGCCGGCAAGATCGAGAAGGTCTGATCACGTGCAGGGTGTCGTCAAGGTCTACGACCCCAAGACCGGTGTCGGCGTCATCATCTCGGAGGCCGACGGTTCCGAGATCTACCTGCGACCCGGATCGCTCGATGGATCCATGTTCCGCATGCTGCGCATGGGTCAGCGGGTCATCTTCGATGTCGACAACGAGAAGGACGGGTCGTTCGCCCGCGACCTGCGGTTCGGCTCGGACGGCTACTAGGGATTTCACGCTGGGCCGTCCTTCCTCTCCGGTACAATGGGGTCCCGGATGTGAGGAGGTACTTTGGTCAAGGCATACGTTCTGATCCAGACGGACACGGGCCGCGCCGCGGACGTCGCGAACGGCATTCGCGAGTTGGCAGGTGTCATCTCCAGCGAGTCCGTGACCGGACCATACGACGTGGTCGTGTTCGTCGAAGCTGAAGACGTCGACGCCCTCGGTCAGCTCGTCATCAATTCGATCCAACCGGTCGAAGGGATCGTCCGAACACTCACCTGCCCGGTCATCAAGATCTGAGCAACGGAGCGATCGGGATCCGGTTCATCGCTCAGTCGAGCGCGAGCTCGACGAGTTCGTTGCAGAGCTCGGCGTAGGACATACCGGACGCCATCCACATCTTCGGAAACCCAGAGATGGGGGTGAAACCCGGCATGGTGTTGACTTCGTTGAGCATGAAGCCGCGGCCATCCCGTTCGAAGAAGAAGTCGACACGAGCGAGCCCGCGACATTCGAGCACCGTGAACGCTCGCTTCGCCAGCGATCGCACTTCGGCGGATTGGGCTTCGGAGAGATCGGCCGGAGCCTCGAATCGGCTGGCCTCGTTGTGGTACTTGGCGTCGTAGGTGTACCACTCGTCGCCCGCGAGCACCTCTCCCGGGTCTGCGGCTCGAGGCCCCGCGAGCACCGCGACCTCGATCTCGCGACCCACCACCTCTTCCTCGACGATCACCTTGTCACCGTGACGGAGTGCTTCATCGATCCCCTCTTTGAGGTCGTTGGGCGCCACCACCTTGGTGATCCCGACCGATGATCCGAGCGAACCCGGTTTCACGAAGACGGGAAGCCCGAGTGAGTCGATCACCCGCTCCACGGTGCCGACCGGATCCTCCCGATACGCATCACCTCGCACGACCTCCCAGCGGGCCGTCGGAATGCCGGCCATCACGAAAAGGCGTTTCGCGATGTCCTTGTCCATCGCGATCGCGGACGGCAGGACACCGCAGCCGACGTACGGCTTGCCGACGATGTCGAAGAGCCCCTGGATCGTGCCGTCCTCGCCGTACGGGCCGTGGAGCACCGGGAACACGGCGTCGAACCCGAGATCGTCGCGACCCGAGCACAGGACCCCGTCCGGGATCGACAGGCTCACGGGCCTTCCCTCGGCACGGAAGGGACGCCGCGACGGGTCGATGATGTGCCAGTCGCCCCCACGATCGATTCCCACGGGAATGACCCGGTGCCCGCCTTCGGTCAACGCGTCGTGGATCGCGACAGCCGACACGCACGAAACCTCGTGTTCGGCCGATCGGCCTCCGAAGAGAAGGAGTATTCGCGCCACGGATGAGAGGATAACGGAGGCTTCGCAGGTGCCACGGCAATGCCGATGACGTTCGCACACCCCGAGGCCAACGGTCACGCTTCCGAGGTGATCCTCAGAGCTCGTCGCGATCGAGGGCAACGGCATGGAAACCGCCGTCGACGTGGACGATCTCGCCGGTCGTTCCCCGGGCGAGATCGGACAGCAGGAAGCAGGCCATCTGCGCGACCGGTTCCGGGTCGAACATGTCCCAACCCAACGGCGCCCGACGAGCGTACGCGTCGCGGAACCGCTCGACGCCCGGTATCGACTTGGCCGCCACCGTCGCCACGGGACCGGCCGACACCGCGTTGGCACGGATCCCCTTCGGGCCCAGGTCGCGCGCCAAGTAGCGGTTCACCGACTCGAGCGCCGACTTGGCGACTCCCATCCAGTCGTAGCCGGGCCACGCCTGGCTGTTGTCGAAGTCGAGGGTGACCAGAGATCCGCCACCGGCGCGTTCCAGGAGCGGCAGCAAGCCGGCGGCGAGCGTCTTGTAGGAGAAGGCCGACGTGAGGAAGGCCGTCGCGGCGGATTCCGGCGGGGCCGTCATGAAGTTCCCGCCGAGGGCGTCTGCAGGCGCGAACGCGATGGCGTGGAGGGCGCCGTCGACGGCACCCCACCGGTCGTCGAGCTCGGTGACGAGGGCCGCCATGTCGTCAGGTTCGTTGATGTCGAGTTCGAACACCGGCGGCGCCTCCGGCAGGCGCCGAGCCGAGCGTTCCGTCAGTCGCATCGCCCGACCGAAGCCGGTCAGTACCAACGACGCACCCTGCTCCTGGGCGACGCGGGCGACGTGCCAGGCGATGGAGTCGTCCGTGAGCACACCTGTGATCACCAATCGTTTGCCTTCGAGCAATCTGCCGCTCCTCACTGCGCGGCCGACCATTCTAGGAGGCTGACCCGGTCTGAGAAGCCTTTGCGAGGAGAGTAACGAAGTTCGCCCCTGTCGCTCGGACCGCGGTGTCAGCTCACGTTCGCCCATGCTCGCAGCCCGAGACCCATCACGAACAGGAGCAGGATCCCGTACGCCAGTGCAGGCCTGCGAGCCAACTGCGCCCGGTAGACGTAGGCAAGAGAGAACGTCACGGCGATCACGATCCCGTAGAAGACGTGGAACCCGTTGCCGGGGCGCGATCCGTTCACATAGAGGAGAACGCCCGCCGCGATCTGGATGAGCATGGCGGTGATGGCGACGCCGGTCGCGATCCCGAAAGCCCGGCCGGGCGGCCTCTTGAAGATGGCCAGCCCGAGACCCCAGAGACCGACGAGACCCGTCGAGAACACGGCGACGTAGAACCACTGCTGGTGGAACCAGAGCACATCGGCCATGTCGAACATACGGGCGCTCCGCGGTCGTCGGGTGAAGGCGAGGGACTCTACCCCGATGCCGGTTTCGTGATGGCAGCAACCTCATCGACCACGACGCGGATCAGGTCATCGGCATCGAGGTGGACGGCGACACCCGGCTCGCCTCCGCCCACCGAGACCTCGCCGCATCCGACGATCGACGTATCTGCGACCACGGGTGCGCCACCCTGCGCCCCGAACGGAGTGATCGTCCCCCGCCGGTACCCGGTCAAAGCGAACGCCTCGTCGGCATCGGCGAGAGCGAGCCGGCGTACGCCGACGTGGGAACGCAGCGCTTTCCAGTTGATCACCCGATCGCCGGGAACGAGGACGAGCAGATAGGAGCCCTCGGCGATACGTACGACCATCGTCTTGAGCAGTTGGGCGACCGGGATCCCCCTTCGCTCGGCTGCGGTCGCGAGGTCCGGGGCGGGCTCGAACCGAACGACACCATGGGGCACGCCGGAAGCGTCCACAGCTTCGAGAGCTGGAGTCCGCGAGTTCATCTGTCGAAGGATACGGCGAAGCCGACGCCCCCCGAACCGCGGGCTGGGAGCGACTCACTGGGTGTAGGGAGCCCAGGTTGTCGCAACAACAAGGGCGCTGCGCACAGCAGAGGGGATCTCCAGGGACCGAGTAGCGTTGCGGGATGGTCGAGATGGTGCCCACTGATATCGCTCACGGCGGAGAAGCCGTTGCTCGCGTCGACGGGAAGGCGCACTTCGTTGCGGGGGCGATCCCGGGTGAGACGATCGAAGCCGAGATCGTTGAGGATCGGGCCCGGTGGGCACGAGCCCGACTCGTCGACGTGCTTGCGCCGTCGGAACACCGGATCGATCCGCCCTGTCCGGCGTTCGGGATCTGCGGAGGATGCACCTGGCAGTTCGCCGAATACGCGCTCCAACTCGAGTGGAAACACTCCACCGTCGCCGGCCAATTGGCGCACCTCGGGGGTCTCGTCGATCCGCCGGTGCGCCCCACCGTCGCCTCCGGAGCGCCGTACGGCTACCGAAACCGCATGGATTTCGCAGTGCTCGCCGGACGGCCGGCGCTGCACCGTTCGCGCTCAGATGACCTCGTCGCGCTCGATGCGTGCCTGCTCCTCCATCCGGAACTGGCCGAGCTGTATGCAGGTCTGGGCGACCTCACCGGCATGCGGAGGCTGACGCTCCGTGTCGGGACGCGCACCGGTGATCGGATGGCGATCGTCGACGGCAAGGTCCCGTCACAGGCCGCGAGCTGGCCAGCCGACGTCGTCCAACGCCGCGGCGGCTCGTATCGAACCATCCGGGGTCGACGCTGGATCGAAGAAGAGGTTGCCGGAACCCGGTTCCGGATCCCCGCCGGAGCCTTCTTCCAGGTCAACACGCCCGCCGCGGGACACCTCGTGGATCTGGTCGGCGAAGCGCTGGCCGTCCGATCGAGCGACGTCCTGCTCGACGGTTACGCCGGGGTCGGCCTCTTCGCGGGAACGATCGGGCCGTCTGCGGCGCGGGTGCTGGCCGTCGACAGCGGCGGCGCCGCCACGAGCGCCTGCCGGGAGAACCTCGATCGGATCATGCCCGGGAGGTTCGCCGTCACGACGGGCAGATTCGAACGTGTGGCCGGCAGCATCGGTGAGCGGTGGCACGTCGCGGTCGTCGATCCTCCACGCGCGGGCTTGGGGAGCGAAGGGGTGGCCGCGGTCATCCGACCCGGGCCGCGCTCCGTCGCGTACGTTTCGTGCGACCCGGCGGCGCTGGCGCGCGACGCCCGGATCCTCAGGGACAACGGTTATCGACTCGACTGGGCTGCCCCGGTCGACATGTTCCCCCAAACCTTCCACGTCGAGACGGTGGCCCGCTTCGTACGGATGTGAGCGGAGGCGGCACGGGGCAGCGAAGCCACCAGGGACCCCCGGAGGTTCTCAGATCTCGTCGACGAGCTTCTTCCGCTTCTCCTCGTATTCCTCGTCGGTGAGGATGCCGTCGTTGTGGAGCTGCTTCAGGCGTTGGAGCTTCTCGGTGGCGTCGGGCTCGGGAGCCGCCGCGGTACCCATGTTGGATGACAGGTCCTTCGTCCGGTCTTCCCGGGTCGTGTAGAGCAGTGAGGCGAAATCGTCGGGATGCGGGATGTTGGCGAACTTGCTCTGGCCCATCGATCCGGCCGATTCGACGAGCAGGTCACCGGCGCCGAGGATGCGCTCGAAGAAGGTCTGGCTGAAGTTGACGTTCGTGATGTTCTCGAGCGGGATCTCGACGCCGGATTTGGCGATGAGGCCGGTCCTGGTGATGAGACGCTCGTTGGTGAGCACGTACCGGGTGACCCACCAGTCGATCAGCGGCTTCGCCACGAGGACGAGCACCGCGATGACGACCGCGAGGACCAGGATCCAATCGAAACTGGTGCCACCGAAAACCCAGAAGATGACTCCGATCGCGATCATCCCGAGCACGAACCAGCCGAACGGGATGAACAGGGTCTTCCAGTGCGGACGGAACGACGTGACGATCGTCTCGTCGTCGCTGAGTGCGTCTTCCGGCCATGCCATGAGGTACCTCTCATCGTGATCGCAGGTGATCGTCGGGCGTGATAGTACCCGTCGCCGCGGCGCCGACCTCGGACTCCCCAGACGCGGGAAACCCCGAGAAAGCGTGAGCCCCCTCGGGGTGATTCCCTCCGTCGGCCGCCTGTTCCGAAGAACCTGCAGCCGCCGGTCGCCGATCAGCCTTGCGGCCAACCGGACGGTCACGCCGCCGGCCGAAGCCGTTGGCGGACAGTGCCCTTCCGGTCCGGTTGCGACCCGAGAGCCGGTCCCGGTGGCCCCTTGCGGGGGATCCGGTCCCCTTGCGGGGAACGGTCCGGTCGGACGATCCGGGAACCTTGCGGAAGCCCGGACCCGACCCTTGCGGGCCGGTTGCTCCTGAATCGGTTTCCCTCTCCAGCAACGGGCGGCAATGTAGACACGTCAAGCACGCCTCGTCCACCCCAACGGCTGGATGCTTTTCGCGGCCGAAATCGAAGTTTCGCGCTCCGGCAACATCGGATCGGGACCGGGACCCGCCGTGCGCCGAATACGTTCAGACAAAGAGAAACCCCGAGGGAGTTCGGCCGAAACCTCGCCCTCTCGGGGTTCGCTCTGCCGGAGCGACTTTCATCACTCCGATGCCTTCGGATCCGGTTTTCACCGTCTCGTCCGGCGTGACCCGGTGCCCTGTACCCGATCGGTTTGACCCGACCGGACACCGGCTGCCGTGCCGGTTACCTTCCAGGGCCCGGAGGCCCCTTCGGGACCCATCCCGCCTTGCGGCGCTCTGGTCGACCCGCTCGAGACCTGGGCTGTCTCGTGCGCATCTTGCGTCCCGCTCCGGAGAGCGAGATACCGACCGGTCGCTCGACCGAAGCCGAGTTCCCAGCGGACCCTTCGGAGATCGACGCTCCGACGGTTTCCCGTCGATGCGCCGGCCCGTTCCTCGGGGCCGCCCGTGGAGCCGAAGCCCCTCGAGCGAGCGGAAAGGTACGCCTCGGGGCCAGGGTACGTCAACCGGAATCCGTGTTTGTTTTTCGCGTGGTAGATGGAGTTTTCGCTCTTCGCGTCCCCAGCGAACTACACGCGTGTGGTCTGTGTCGTCCCCGACCCGTATAGTCACCTCATGACCACCCAGATCACGGACCAGCCCAGCGACCAGAAGACAGAGAAGACCCGGCTCACGTCCCTCTCGCCGAGCCGAGCCAGTGACTTCAAGACCTGCCCTCAGCTCTTCAAGTTCCGCGCGATCGACAAGATCCCGAGCCCGCCCACCGTGTACCAGGCCCGAGGCACCACCGTCCACCTGGCTCTCGAACGGCTTTTCGAACTCCCTGCCGCGGAACGTACACCGGAACGCCTCTACGACCTGTTCCGAACCTCGTGGCAAGAGCTCAAGCCGGGTGAGTTCGCCGAGCTCTTCGCCGACGAAGCCGAAGAGCGGGCGTGGGGAATCGAGAGCCTCGAGATCCTGTCCCGCTACTTCGCGCTCGAAGATCCCACACACCTCGAGCCGCTCGCCCGCGAGATGGACATGACCGAGACGATCGGCCATATGAAGATCCGCGGCATCCTCGACCGGATGGAGGAAGGCCCCGACGGTCTCGTCATCACCGACTACAAGACCGGGAAGGCTCCCCCCGAGCGTTATGCCATCTCGGCGTTCTTCGCACTCAAGATCTACGCACTGCTCATCCGCATCCGCGAAGGCGTCACGCCCGTGGCGCTCAAGCTGATGTACCTGGGGGGAGACAAGGGCCCGACCATCTACGAGATCGCCGTCAACGACACGCAACTCGACGCGATGGAGCGCCACCTCGATGCACTCTGGGCGACCATCGATCGAGCGATCGAGCGAGAGACGTTCCCGCCGCGGCCGGGACCTCTCTGCAACTGGTGTTCGTACCAAGACATCTGTCCTGCCTTCGCCGACGACGTCGAAGGCTCAACGATCGACTGAAGGAGGGCCGAACTGGGAACCACGGTGTGGACGGTCGGTCACGGGGAGGGCTCCCCCGACGAACTCGAGCGGCGCCTGGGCGACGTTGGGGTTCAGATGATCGTCGACGTGCGCTCGCGGCCCTCGGACTTCCGGACGCCCGACTTCACGAAACGCGCTCTGGAGCTCCTGGCCGCGCAGGCCGGCGTCGGCTACCGGTGGTTGGGGCCTGCCCTCGGCGAACGATCCGATGACGCCCTCGATCCCGCCCGGGTCACCGGCGAGCATGAGCTCACCGCGAGCGAAGAGTTCGCCGCCGGCATCGATGAGGTCATCGCGCTCGCCCGGGTGGCGCGAACGGTGGTTCTCTGTTCCGAGGGAGCCCCGGATCTCTGCCGCCGCGGCCTGGTCATCGCTCCGGCGCTCCGCGACCGCGGGGTGAAGGTCGTTCACATCCTCGGCGACTCCTCGCTCCGCCTCCACGAGCCACACTTGCCGCTCGGCGACCCGAAGTGAACGCATCCGTGGCGAGAGACGATCCACCGGTTGGGGAGTCACCGGGCGGCGAGGTACCGGGCGACGAGATCCGCATCGATCCGGACCAGTGGCCTGAACTGATCGCGGCCGTCGACGGACCCCAACTCGTGGTCGGCGGCCCGGGGACGGGCAAGACCGAGTTCATCGTTCGCCGGGCGACCTACCTCATCGACTCGGAGACGGTCGGTCCCGAACATCTTCTCGTCCTGACCTTCTCGCGTCGCGGCACCCGGGATCTCGACACCCGCATCCGGGACCGCCTGGGTCGATCGGTCCGTTCCATCGACGTGTCGACCTACCACTCGTTCGCCATGCGGCTGCTTGAGGCACATGCCGAGCAGCTCGGTTGGGAATCGACCCCCCAGATCCTCGCCGGCGCCGAGCAGAGACGTTTCGTCGGAAGCCTCCTCGCGACCGAATCACCGCAGCGATGGTCGCCCGCCTACCGCGGCCTGCTCACGAGCCGCACGTTCGCCGACGAGGTCACCGAGTTCCTCCTCCGATGTCGCGAACAGCTCCTCGACCCCGAGGGTCTGCGTTCGAGAGCAGCCTCACGTGCCGACTGGAGCGGGCTTCCCGATTTCCTGGAGCGTTACGACGCCGAACTTCGCGCGGAACAGCGAATCGATTACGGCACCCTCCTGTCCGATGCGGTTCGACTGCTCGCCAACGAGCACGTCCGGGCACAGACCGACGCCCAGTACCGGTACGTGCTCGTCGATGAGTACCAGGACACGACCGCGGCCCAGGCCGGCCTTCTCGAGGAACTCGTCGGTTCGCACCACAACCTCACTGCCGCCGCCGACCCGTATCAATCGATCTACAGCTTCCGCGGTACCGATCTCGCGAACGTGTACCGCTTCCCGTACGACTTCCGCGACGCATCGGGGCGTCCGGGGAAGCGGATCGTGCTCACGACATCGTTCAGAGTGCCCGAGGCGATCCTCACCGCCGCCGTTCGGGTCACCGCCCACGACCTTCCCGGCGCCGCCGGCAAGGTGCTCCCCACCGACGGCGAAGGATCGGTCGAGACGTACCGATTCGAACAGCAGGTCGAGGAGGCGGAGTGGATCGCATCCGAGATCCACCGGCTCCATCTCGAGCAGCGCATTCCCTATGCCCGCATGGCGGTGTTCGTGAGGAGCAAACGCCGTTTCTTGACGCCGTTGTCTCGAGCGCTCGAGTTCCGCGGCATCCCCCACGATCGACCCGACTCCCGTCTCGACGAGCAGCCCGCCGTGCAGTTCACGATCGATTGTGTCATCGCGGCAACGAACGCGCAGGGGAACGCCGAGACGGACCGGGCGGTGCGTCGCATCCTGCTCGGTTCGCTCTTCCGCCTTCCCCTGGGAAGCCTCCGCGACCTCGAACGCACCCGCCTCCAGGAGGGAAAGACCTGGTCCCAGATCATCGGCGAGCACGTTCCCGAGGGCAAGGCTCTCGCGTCACTCCTCGCCGACCCCGATTGGGCGGCCGCGATCCCTGCCTCCGTCGGGCTGTGGGACATCTGGTCGAAGCTGCCCCAGATGCGCGAGATCGCCACCGCAGCAGATCGGTCCGACGAACGGGCGGCGTGGAGCTCGTTCGCCCAGGTTCTCGAGCGGTGGAACGAACGCGAACCGCTCGCCACCTTGAACGACTACCGACGGAACTCGGCTGAAGAGGAGTTCGAAGCCAGTCCTCTCCTCGGATTTCGCGGCGCCGACGAGGACCGGCTGACCCTGGCGACCCTCCATCAGTCGAAAGGGCTCGAGTTCGATGTCGTCTTCATCGCCGACGCCGTCGAGGGAGTACTCCCCGATCTGCGGACACGGGACTCACTCCTCGGGATCCGGTACCTCAACGACCGATTGCCTGCCGATGAAGCCGGATACATCCAGTTCCGTCTCCAAGAAGAACGGCGCCTCGCCTACACCGCGATGACCCGGGCAACCCGCCGTGTGGTCTGGACCACCACCGACTCGGGGTTCGACGAGGGAGGCGGTGTCCCGAGTCGTTTCCTTGCGCTGGTCGCCGGCACCGAAACCGTCGACGCGGCGCTCCGTTCGGTCGAGCGCAGGAAACGACCGATCACTCCCCGCGAGACCGAAGCCGCGCTCCGGCGAACCCTCACCGATCCCTCCGCGGCGCCTCCGGACCGCCTCGCCGCCGCCATGGTCCTCGCCGACGGGGAGGACCACGGGATGCGCGCCCCCACCGAGTTCTACGGCGCCCTGGATCCTGGCCCCGACGACGGATTCATCGAACCACCCCTGTTCCTGTCACCCAGCCAAGCCGAGCTCTACGAAGCCTGTCCCCGCCGCTACGCCCTCGAACGCAAACTGGGTGTCGGTGATGGCTCGAACATCTACGCCCAGTTCGGCGGCCTCGTTCACGACGTCCTCGAGGCCGCCGAACGGCGGGCACTCGAACGCGGCGCCAACCACGCATCGGTTCGAGAGGCGCTCGAGGAACTCGACCACCGCTTCGAGCCGGATCGGTTCGGAGGGGGTGCCTTCGCCGAGGCGTGGCGCGAACGAGCCCGCACGGCTCTCAGCGGCCTGTACGAGAACTGGCCTTCGACCGGGAGCATCGTCGCCCTCGAGCACCCGCTCGAGATCGAAAGCGAAGGTGCCCGCTGGTTCGGCCGTGCCGACCGGATCGAGCGCAGCGGCGAGACGGTGACCGTGGTCGACTACAAGACATCGAAGACCGCCATGGCCGTCGCTGATGCGGAGACCTCGTTCCAACTCGGCTTCTACCTCCTCGCCGCACAAGCAGACCCGGACATCTCGACCGCCGGAACCCCCGATCACGCCGAGCTCTGGTACCCCCTCGCCTTCAAGAAGTCCGGCATCACCGTGCGTGAGTTCGACCCGGCGGCCCTCTCCGATATCGAGGATCGGATGCGGGCGGTCGCGGCCGGCGTTGCCGCGGAGCAGTGGCCCGCCACGCCGGGCCCAGCCTGCACCTACTGCGCGGTCGCCTCGGTGTGCCCGGCGCGTCCGGAGGGCAAGGAGGCGTTCAGCGCATGACCGGCGGTTTGGTCCTCACAGACGAGCAGAAGGCGATCATCGGGCATCCGCTCGCGCCGCTCCGGGTCGCCGCGGGCGCCGGCACGGGCAAAACCACCACCGTCGTGCTTCGACTCAGGGACAAGATCGCCCATGGCATCGAGCCAGAAGAGGCGCTCGGTATCACGTTCACCAACAAGGCGGCCGAAGAGCTCTCCGACCGGCTCCGGAGCGAACTACCCGACCTCGCCCGGGACGGGCGTGAGGTCGAGGTGACCACCTACCACGGATTCGATCACAGCATCCTCCAGGAATTCGGTGCCATCGTCGGAGTGGAGCGAGACACGCCGGTGATCGGGCCCGGGTATCAGCGCCAACTCATCGAAGACGGACTCGGCGCCGGGCGATACCGGCACCTGGACCTCACCTTCCCTTCGGGCAGGGTTGCGGAAGCCGCCACCCTGGGTCGACAACTCGGGGACAACCTCAGGACCGCGGGGAACCTTCGTTCCTCCGCGCCCGCGTCGGATCAACTCGGCGACGTGTGGGAGAAGCGTCTCGAGATCGCCGCAATCCTGGAAGCGTACGAAGAGGCGAAGGCCCGCGTCGGTGTTGTCGACTACTCAGATCTCGTCCACCTCGCCCATCGCCTCGTCGCCGATCATCCCGACGTCGCGGCGCGCATCAGGAGTCGGTATCGCATCGTCCTCGTCGACGAGTACCAGGACACCGACCCCGCCCAGCGACTGTTCCTCCTGGCCCTGTTCGGCGAAGCGTTCCCGATCACGGCCGTCGGTGACGCCGATCAGACGATCTACGAGTGGCGGGGA
>PVMS01017052.1_pt1 | contig 28505 bp, 26 predicted proteins | sample 1853461 | NCBI WGS metagenome assembly PVMS01 (sample SAMN08582032, study PRJNA380276) | Marine sediment metagenome, whole genome shotgun sequencing project. | isolation source: ocean sediment barecode stripped | collected 2017
GTGCCATTTTATTATTCATCGGCGCGGTAGCGCTGCTAATCCTGGTTCATGAACTGGGTCATTTTTTCGCCGCAAAAGCTGTTGGGATACGTGTGGAAGAGCTTGGATTGGGCTATCCGCCCAGGCTAGCAAAATTATTCAAAGTGGGCGAAACAGATGTAACATTAAACTGGATTCCTTTTGGGGGTTTTGTGCGTACCGCCGGGGAGAATGATCCAGAAGTAGAGGGGGGACTCGCAGGTGCAAATCCCTGGGCGCGGCTGTTCGTGCTGATCTCTGGCCCAGCAATGAATATTTTAGCGGCACTGCTTCTTTTTTCACTCATTTTTTCACTATTAGGTCGACCCGATTTCGATACGGTTCTAATTCGAGAAGTCGCGAGCGCATCTCCAGCCGAAGAAGCAGGATTGCTTGTAGATGACATCGTTCTTGATATTAATGGAGAAGAGATCAATAGCAGCCAGGAATTACAGGAAATTATTTACGCCAATTTGGGGAGTGAAATCACTATGAGCCTGGATCGAGGGGGAAGAAACATTCAGAAAAGCTTAATTCCCAGAGATCCCCCACCCGATGATGGCGCCATTGGAATTATCATGGGCAATCCCAGTTTGCCAGTACGGCCCTGGGAAGCAGTGTTTTTTGGTGCCGAGGCAATTGGCAATCAGGTGCAGGCATTGATTTCTTTACCGGGAAAATTGATTTCAGGAGAAGTAAGTGGAGATCAAGGTCGGCTCGTAGGTTATAAGGGCATGTATGATATTTACTCCGAAGTTAGAGAGGCAGATTCTGCTGGATCAGAATCTATGCCAAGCGGGGTCAATACAATGGCCTTTTTTGCTTCGATTTCAATATCGCTCGCACTCCTAAATCTATTACCCATCCCCGCCCTAGATGGCGGAAGAATATTATTTACAATTCCTGAAATCATCTTTGGAAAAAGAATCCCCGCAGTATACGAAAACACAATTAATGTTATTGGTTTTGCTTTATTGATCGGATTAATGATTTACGTCAATATACAAGACTTTGTTAATCCCATTGTGATTCCCTGAGCCATGAATGATTTCGAAATGAATGGGGAGGAGATCACTCCCTTTGATCAAATTTTAGCAAGTTTGCTCGACGATTCAAATACATTCCCAGGTAAGAATCTGAACAGGTTCTCTGGTCTGGAATCTAAAGAGATTAGCGATTTTCAAAAAACCTGGCTAAAAATGGAAAGCCAGCGCAAATTAGCGCTGCTTCAAGATCTTGAGATTTTAGCCGAGGGAAATAGCGTGATGGATTTCGATGCCATCGCCTTCTTTGCAATAGCCGATGAGGATGATCAAATCAGGGAAAATGCCTTGCGCATTCTTTGGCAAACTGAGGACGAAAATTACATTCCAAATGTAATCGAGATGCTGGATAGCGACGAAAGTCCTGAGGTTCGCGCGCAGGCAGCTGCCGTTTTAGGTCGCTTTGTTCATTTGGGAGAATTAAATAAAATTTCTGCTGGATCGTATAAAAAAGTAGAAAAGCAATTGTTTTCAACTATGGAAGATGAAAATATCGACAAAGTTCGTCAGCGCGCTTTGGAAGCATTGGGATATTCCAGTGACAGCCGGGTAGTGGGCCTTATCGAGGACGCCTACGATTTTGGTGAGGAAGATTGGCAAGCCGCTTCTCTATTCGCAATGGGGCGCACAGCGGACGAGCGCTGGATCCCTAGCGTTTTGGAGCGACTTGATGATCCAAGTACGGAATTAAGCAAGGAAGCTGCCAGAGCAGCAGGGGAAATGGAAATCGAGCAGGCTATTCCAGCCCTTCTAAGTTTATTGTACGATGATTCGACGGAAATTCGAATGGCAGCAGCATGGTCGCTCTCCCAAATTGGTGGTTCAGAAAGTGCTGAAGCACTCGAAGAATATCAAGATCGCGCCGAAGACGAAGACGAGATCGATTTCATTGAAGAAGCATTGGATAATTTAACTTTCAATTTAGAATTAGATGAATTGCAACTTCTGGATCTATCAAAAGAAGATCTGGAAAGTATGGCAAATCCAGATGACAATCAACCTCTTAGCGATTCAGAAGAAAACGATAATAATTAAACACATGAAAATTTTCTTCATCCAAAATAAATGAAATTTTTAAATTCCTGAATTATTCCTCTGGCATGGTTAAGAAGCATAATTTCAAGAAAATTTTCGCGACATCGATATTTCTTGTCTGCTTTTCCCTTTTATTTCTCACAACTAATGCTTTGGGACAGGGGGGCATAGAGTTGACCCAGCAATCCATGGATTATCGATTTGGAGATTATTTTCACTTCGAGGCAAGATTTGACAGCTCATCCGAGCTTGTGAATGGACAAATCGTGATTCAAGTAGAAGATGCTGAAGATCTGTTAAGTTTTGAAGCAACATTGGGCCCAAATGGGGAATTTCTTGTTGAGATCAACGCAAACGAGGAATTTTCTCCGCCTGCATTTCAAAAAATTAATTATTGGTATTTGGTCGCCAATAAAGATGGAAATATTTTCGAAAGCCAAAGATTTCAACTAGCTTACGAAGACAACCGCTTTTCATGGCAATCGGTGGAAAATGATCACTTTGTCATTTACTGGCATTCTGGTAAAAATGATTTCGGCCAATCAATTTTAGACAGCGCTGAAAACGGAATTTCCAGTACCCAAAGTATTCTTCCGCTTGCAGGGCCAACAGGGGTGGAGATATATGTTTACGAATCTCAGGAAGAGCTTCAAAAGCTTATGGATTCAGCCAACTATTCCTGGAGAGCTGGGCACAGTGATCTTGAAAAGGATCGCGTCTATCTTTCTATTGGCCCCGGACCAGCTGAAAGCCTGGAAATAGCTCGGCAAGTGCCTCATGAAGTTGCGCACATCATGTTATTTCAAGCGCTTGGGGCTGAAGCCTACTATCAATTGCCAAAATGGTTGGATGAGGGGATCGCTTCAAACGCCGAGGCCTTTTCGGACCCCCTTCAAAATGACATTCTGGAACTTCTCCAAGCCGAAGGATCATTGCCTGGATTTTTTTCCTTATGCAATTCATTTCCCCAAGACCCAAACCTGGCTCGTATTTCTTATTCACTCTCAAATTCATTTGTTGATTTTTTGAAAAATGAATATCGAGTCGTGGGGATCGGTGCTATTGTGGATACCTACGCTCAGAACGAAGATTGTATGTTTGGCCTGACTGATTTATTGGGGAAGAATCTGCTGCAATTGGAATTAGATTGGCAGGCATCAGTATTTGAAAGCTCAACTTTCGATCAGGGAATAAACGACGAGATAAGTTGGATAGAAATAGGGGCGCTTGTCATCATTCTGGCATTATTGATTTGGCTCAATCGTAGAAGGAACAGGATTTGATGTATAGCGACATTGTTGCCATACATGTATTGGTAGAGGGTCGAGTACAGGGGGTGGGCTTTCGATATTATGTTATGAACTGTGTCGGAACAAAGGAAATAAAGGGCTGGGTGCGGAATCTTCAAGACGGCAGGGTGGAAGTTTTAGCAGAGGGAAGCAAAAAAGATTTGACCGCCTTGTTGGAAGAGATCCAACGAGGGCCAAACACTTCCAGAGTTACTAAAACAATTCCAAATTGGGAAGATGCCAGCGGTGAACTCGAAAGTTTTCGAGCGGTGGCCAGCTCCAGTCATAGTCGTTAGGAAATATTCTTCGTCAATTCACTTGCAATAGTTGCTTCCGAAGCATCTTGCTTGGTCCAGGCCAATTCTGAAAAAACACTGTCAGAAGAAAGCACCTGCCCGAAAGCGCTCCCAAGACCAGGCACTTTGCGAAGTTCATTGTAATATTGACGGTATTGATCTCCCTTTGCCTGGTCGGAAATCTGTGGATTTACATTTGCGAATTCACTAACAAAGAGCATTTTGCCGGTAAATTTCCTGCGGAATTTCCTGTAAGACTTACCGAGATCATTTGATTCCATTTCGGCTTCCGAAGTCCAAAAAGATTGCAGGCCCAGCCAATCCGCAATGTCGATAGCCTCATCGGCGCCTTCTAAAAAGGTATCTGCATCAATTCTTTTTCCATCAATATGCGCTCCCAAAGATAATGCGGGGAATCCAAAATTTGCCTCAGGAAATTCTTCCTTCAATGCAAGAATGATATCTGTAAACCATTGTGAGAAATCGTAGCCTGAATGCCATTGCGAAAAGCATCCCTCACTGAATAAATTAGGGGCCCGGTGGATCTCAAAATAGCGTACTCCTGCGGAGTAATGACTTTGAACTCGTTTTCGCATATTCGCTAGCCAAGACTTTACATTCAATTTGTCGATCGGCTGACGGCTGTGCAAATGGGAAAGAATAAAGAGCGATGGATCTGATTGCTTGATACGTGCAATATCGCTTTTCACCATGCTCGCCGGGATTTTCAGCGCTTCAATTCCAGTCTGTTGGAGAATGGTCAATTCTGTATCGCTAATCGAGCCATTTGGATTTGTGACTACTCCTGAAAGGCAAATAGCTCTTGGCCAGGGATAATCTGCTGGCATCGTGCTTTCATCCGGATATTGCAGAAAAGGCGTTGGATCAATTGCATCATTTGGAAAATGTGTAAATCCTTGCTGGGTTGCACCCTCTCTTTTTAGGGTTAGGTGTAGAGTCGCAAAGGAAGTGCTGCCTGTGGCGCCAGACAAAGCAATTCTGTCTCCAGCACTGACACTTTTCCCTTTCTTCACCAACATTTTTGCGAGATGAGCATAAATGGTCTTGTATCCATCAGCATGCTGAATGCGAATGTGCCTCCCATACGGATGCTCACCTTCTTCGTCCATTTCTACGGCGTACACTTCACCGTCTGCACAAGCATAGACGTTGCCTTTATATGGAGCGCGTATATCCAGGCCCTCATGCCCAGGCAAGCCCCAATAGGAATAAATATCCGGATTTACACCAAAATGCTGGCTGATGCTTCCATAATCTGTAGGCCAAAGAAGCCGTATTGGCTCGCTAGAAAACCAATTCGACTGCCGGACTCTTTCAGAGCTGGAGTTTTTTCCCAGGGGATCGTCTTTTTGAATACGTTCGTCAAGAAAATTGCGCAGTTCAGATGCTTTATTAACAAGCACTAGATCCAAGTTTGCATCTGGGTACTTATCTTTAAACCAATCCTCAACGCTGCCCAAATGTGGGAAGCCAAATTCAGGGTTTATCAGCGTAATGGTTTGATCTGGATAAAAATGACGTCCCGCTACTTCGGGATCAGGAGTGAGATTAAGATCAAACTTCAAGACAAAATCCTGACAAGCACTCACCCACTCCCAATAGTTATTGCGAGGCAAAAGAAGAATTTGTTCAGATTGCATAGGATTAATCACCGAAGGCCAATTTTTCCTCTTTTAAGGAAACGAATCTATTTTGTCCTATCACTATATGATCCAGTAATTCTATATCCAGCAATATTCCAGCCTCTTGAACTGCCTTGGTGAGTGCAATATCCTCACCACTGGGATTTGGATCGCCACTTGGATGATTATGTGCAAGGATAATGGAAGCTGCGTTTTTCCGTATTGCGCTTCGAAAAATCTCGGATATTCGGACTGGCGAAGCATTTAATGAGCCTTTATAAAGCTCTTCAATGGCTAGGACATGATTACGCGTATCGAGGAGGATCACGCGCAAATGCTCATGCTCAAAGACCCCCATTTCATATTGAAGAAGTGCCGCTGCTTCTTCAGGGCTGCTAATAGTGATCCGTTCTTGCGGACTTTGAAGGCTGAGGCGGCGGCCTAACTCGATGGCAGATTTTAAAGTTGCAGCTTTTGCCTCGCCAATACCATGTTCTTCCTTTACCTCATCAAAGGAAGCCCGATGCAACCCCTGCAATCCACCAAAGCGATGTAGAAGGCGCTGACCCACTTGCACTGCGTTTTCACCATTCACCCCCACCCGCAACAGAATTGCGCGTAATTGAGCTGAGCTAAGTGACTGAGCCCCGTTTTGAATAAGCCGTTCTCGCGGGCGCTCAGAGCGTTGCAAATCGAGTATTCGGTAGCTACTTTTCATTTTTTCCCGTCCCAAATGATCATTTGAGAACTATACATCAGGGTCATTTATGGAGCAAGTTTAGTCTCTTAATAAAGAACTTAGCTACTTATATTGACAGCCCTAGAAAGCTTCCGGTATAGTCCTCAAGATGCGTAAATATGCTGCCCTTTTTCTGCTCCTTTTTGCTTCCTTGGCCTGCAATCTGGAGCGAGTTATCGACCCATCCCTGCCTACATCCACCCTGAGTCTGGAACCTGTTTTACAAATTTCCACATCAACTCCAGAACCTGAAGAAAGCATTTTAGCTAAAGATGACAATTTGGCTGAAGCTGAGTTGGCATATTTCAACGGTGATTGGGAAAGAGCTTTAGAGGAATACGAAAAGCAATACAGCTTATTGGCTGGAAATGCTGATCGTGCAAAGGCTCTTTTAGGGATGGCACGAGTAAATATTAAAGTTGAAGAATGGGCGCTTGCGCGAAATCAATTACTGGAAATATTGGAGAATTATCAAGATAGCCCAGCGGCAAAGCAGGCCCCCTACTTCCTTGCTCTGGTATTCGAAAAATTAGAGAATTACAAAGGCGCTGCAGATGCTTATGCTCAATATCTTCTAGGGGATTCTGTATCCATATCTTCAACTATTCTGGAATGGAAAGGCGATGCGCATGTAAATATGGGTGATTATGCTGAGGGAATCGCAGCTTATCAGCTCGCACTCAACTCTTCCAGGCTGGGAAACAACGACAGTCTTGAATCAAAAATTGGTGATAGCTATTATTTTTCCGGCGATTACCAATCAGCTCTCATAACTTATCAACAGCTTTACATGAATACAAGCAATGACTATTTGAAATCACAAATGGACCTCTCAATGGGGAGAGTCTATACACAATTGGGCGAGATTGAGCAAGCTTACATGCTCTACCTGGACGCGGTTGAGAATTTCCCCCTCGCCTATTCATCTTATGTTGCTCTGCTTGAACTCGTGAATGACGGAGTGGAAGTAAATGAATTCGATCGTGGATTGGTGGATTATTATGCGGCCACAAACTCGCTAGCCAGCGGAGATTCTATTGGTGCAGCAGAGCTATTTAGCGTGGCAACCGCAGCCTTTGATCGCTATCTTTTAGCCAATGAAGATCAGCATGAATCTTCTGTTCACCATTTTCGCGCGCTCTCACTCAGAGGATTAGATGATTACGAAGGTGCTCTTCAAGAATGGCAAGAAATCATCAACAATCACGCTTTTGAAGCATACTGGGCTGAAGCCTATTCACAGAAGGCATTTACTGAATGGGCCTTTCAAGACGATTATGACGCAGGCATAACCACCCTGCTTGGATTTGTTGCGAGCACGCCCTCCCAATCTCGATCTTCGGAATTTTTATTCACTGCAGGGCAAATTGCAGCAAGAGACTTCCAACTGGCGAATGCCGCAAGCATATGGGAAAGAGTTGGTAATGAATATCCAAACTCAGAATATCATTTTCGTTCCCTTTCCAAGCGGGAATTTCAAATTTTCGGACACAAAATCTAAATCAGTCCGAAAGTTTTTTCCAGCAAGCTTTTAATATTGCTGGAAATCACGAGGATCTGTCAAGATCCTTGTTTTGGATAGCAAAAATTAACGGATTGCAGGGCAATTTCGAAGAGTCCAGGTCTTTATTTGAGGAAGTAGCTGAAATCGACCCAAGCGGTTACTACAGTGAAAGAGCTGCTGATTTATTATTGGGGCTAGCCCCATTCGAAAACACCATGCCTACAAACACCTCTTTTGATCTGCTATCGGAACAGGCAGAGGCTGAAGCCTGGATGCGAAGAACCTTCGATCTTGAAGAGAATCAGGAACTTTCAGGCTTGGGAAATCTGAGCATCGATGAGCGCTTCATTCGAGGCCAAGAGTTTTGGGAGCTGGGAGAGTTTGAAATGGCTCGTTCCGAGTTTGAAAGCTTGAGAATGGGCATTTTGGACGATCCCGTGAGCAATTATCAGCTAGCAAATTATTTAATCGATATTGGCTTATATCGCTCTGGGATATATGCTGCCCGACAAGTGCTGAACGTTGCTGGATTGAGCGATGCAGAAAGTCTTAACGCTCCTATTTACTTTAATCGACTTCGTTTTGGTCTCTACTTTGATGATTTGATCATCAGCGAAGCTGAAGATAATCTACTCGATCCGCTTTTTGTCACCAGCGTCATTCGGCAGGAAAGTTTGTTTGAAGGCTTTGTTACATCTTCTGCTGGAGCCAGAGGCTTAATGCAAATTATTCCAAGCACAGGGCAGGAAATATCCAATCTAAGCGGATGGCCATTAAATTACACAGCAAAAGACCTCTACCGACCGAATGTGAGCATCACCTTGGGCGCAAACTATCTTGGGCGGCAGAGAAATAATTTTGATGAGAATTTGTATGCTGCCTTGGCTGCATACAATGCCGGACCCGGCTGGGCTTCTTATTGGAGTAGCTTTGCAAATGATGATTTAGATCTTTTTCTGGAAATTGTCCATTTTCCCGAAACCGCTAATTACATTCGCAGCATATATGAAATATATAGTATTTATTCAGATATTTACACCGACAATTAATTTTTTCCCCGATTAATTTAGAATATTCTAGCAGGATTTATTCTGATTCCGCTGCTCCGCGAGCCAAAAGAAACCATTCATTTACATTTGAAAATCGATCACTAGGACTAAACAGTGGCCCAACATTCACCCCTTGAACACGCGTATTTATCGCGTAATTAAAGATAGGGAAATACATTGGCAGCGCTGGCAGCTCACGACTGAAATGGCTTTGAAAATTTCGATACAAACGAGTTCTTTGGGAAAGGCTAATGGAAACGCGGGCCTGTTCCAGATATTCACTGGCTCTGCGATCATCCCAACGCGAATAATTCTGTCCACTATTTGCTTCCGCTTGGTGCCAAAATGGATACGGATCAGGATCAGGTGAATTGGCGAGATTAATATCTATCAGCGCTGCTTGGTAATTCCGTGGTTCTAAATAATCATTCAATAAGCTTTCATATTCCACGCTGACCAGATTGACTGATACGCCTACTTTCGCCCAATTGCTCTGTATGCTTTTTGCAAGTTGGGTATGCAAGTCTGTGTTTGGATGAATTAATTCAAAAGTGAGGGCAAGTCCATTAATGGCTCTTACAGAGCCACCCTCGCTTGGGATTGTGTAATCAGCTTCTTTTAATATGGAAATTGCGCGGTCTTCGTCAAAGATATAGTTTGTCAAATTTTCGTTGTAAGCCCAGGTACCTGGCAAAATCGGCCCACTCGCCACATAGGCTTGACCATTCAGATATTCGTCGATCATCCATTGTCGATTCAGAGCAAACATAAGCGCTTTACGTAACTCAATATCCTGAAAGAAGGGTACTGATGAATTTTCCAAATTCAGTATCAGCATACTTAGTTCTGGTAAGCGGGATGAAAACACGTTCAATGAAGGATCTGACAATGCATTGCCAAGCGCTTCTTCTGTGATGTTGGCCAATCCCAAGATCTCTCCTTCCAGATAAGCTTGAAAGGCCAAATCCTGATCGTTATAATAACGAAATACGAATTGGTCAATAAAGGGGCCATCCAAATAATAATTATCCACAGCGCTTAGAACTACTCCAACAATGCTTCCTTCCTCAATGAGAATCTCTTCGAGGGCATATGGACCTGTTCCAATGGGAGCAGAATTGAATGGTGAATTGGCGAGATCAATAGGATGCGTGTTTCCGAGGAGATGACTAGGCAAAATTCCAAAAGTCAGATAATCAAGAAAAGGGGCGAAGGCCTGGTTCAATCGGAATTGCAAATTGTATTCGTCAAAGGCGATTACCTCTACATTTTGCCAAAAATTCCTCAAATCGCTAGTGATGGGTGTGTCGGCATGGGCAAGAAGATTAGTGGTAAAAATCACATCGGCACTCGTGAATGCTTCTCCATCATGCCAAAAAGCATTTTCTCTTAGCCGAATATTATAGGATTGACCATCCAGTGAAAGGCCCCATTCCTCTGCCAAATCTGGCAATGGATTTCCTCGATCATCAAATTGAACTAATCCGCTGTATATGAGTGCATCAAGGTCTTGATCAACGTCATTAGCATGATCGAGCAAGGGATTTAATCTGTTCATTGAACCAATTAATCCCTCAATATATATTCCCCCTTGCTCAGGTTCCGTATTAAAAGATCCCAGCAGAGGTTGCTGCCCCAGAAGCAAAATAGCAACAATTAAAAGTGCAACAATAAGCAGACCAATTTGCCAGCGGAATCTATTCATTTTTCAAAAAGCTAAAAATTTCAGCCGGTAATAAGTACCGTGTAAAAGGCAAGACTGAAGAAGACAAGGCTTAAGACAATCGTTACCCGAAACAAGGTTTTCTCAATACCTCTCCTTGCTGAAAACACGCCGCCTGTATCGCCCCCAGTTAATCCTCCGAGCCCGGCACCCTTGCTTTGCAAAACAATGCTTATTACGAGAGCGACCGAGACAATGATCATTGCAAAATCTAGTAAATTTTCCATATACTGTAACCACCAAAAGTGAAATTGAAAATTCCAGAGGAATTATATCTTCCCTGGCCGAAAGCCGTCAAACAAATGAATATTAATATTCACATAATGATTTCTGTAGGCGTGGTGATTTATTTCCAATTGCAAATTACACAATATCAATCATATGTTCTATAATGGCGACATATTTATTGGAAAGCAATGAAAAATCCTTTTAATTTACAGGCACCATTTAAAGCAACAGGGGACCAGCCCAAGGCAATAGATTTGCTCATTAAAGGCTACAAAGAAGGCCAAAAACATCAGGTTCTTCTTGGAGCAACTGGAACTGGAAAAACATTTACGATGGCCAATTTGATCCAGGAAGTTCAAAAACCTACGCTTATCATTGCACACAATAAAACGCTTGTTGCCCAACTATACGCGGAATTCAAAGATTTTTTTCCTGAAAATGCCGTTGAATACTTCACATCCTATTACGATTATTATCAGCCTGAAGCTTACGTTCCACGCAACGACCTCTATATTGAGAAAGAAACAGACATCAATGAAGAAATTGAACGTCTTCGTCTGGCAGCATCAACATCCCTGCTTTCCAGAACAGACACAATCGTTGTAGCTTCCGTTTCCTGCATTTATGGTTTGGGGAATCCTGAAGCCTATGGACGCGTGGTTATTCATCTAGACAAGGGAAAGGTATATCGTCGGCAAATGCTGCTAAGGCAATTGATCGAAGCGCATTATGAACGAAAAGATAGCGATCTGCTTTCAGGAGCTTTCCGCGTACGAGGGGAGACACTTGAAATTGTTCCAGCCTATCAAGACAAATTCGCTTATCGCATCAGCTTTTTTGGAGACGAAATTGAACGAATCGCAGAAATTCATAGGGTGACAGGCGAAATTAGACGGGAAATGGATGAAGTGGAAATTTATCCTGCCAAACATTTCATCACGGATGATGAAAAAATGGCAGCCGCAATATCTGGGATCGAAGAAGAGTTGATTGAACAACTCGCCTGGATGAAAGGCAGGGATAAGTTATTAGAAGCTCAGCGCCTGGAACAGCGCACTCGTTACGATTTGGAGATGCTCCGCCAGGTGGGATATTGCTCAGGCATTGAAAATTATTCACGTCACATGGATCAGCGCGGTGCGGGCACGCCTCCTTGGACTTTAATCGACTATTTTCCTCCCGATTTTCTACTCATCGTGGATGAATCACATATGACCATTCCCCAAGTGCGCGGGATGTTCAACGGCGACCGAGCTCGGAAAGAAGTGTTAGTAGAGTTCGGATTCAGATTACCCTCAGCGCTGGATAACCGTCCGCTAACTTTTGCCGAATTTGAGGGAAAAATGGGCCAGATTATATATACTTCTGCCACTCCAGGCCCCTATGAATTGGATCTTGCGGATCAGGTTGTAGATCAAATAATCCGCCCCACTGCCCTGCTTGATCCCGATATTGAAGTGCGGCCAATAGAAGGCCAAATTGATGATCTGATCGGAGAAATAAATAAGCGCGTGGAGAAAGGCCAGCGTGTGCTTATTACCACGCTGACCAAGCGCATGTCCGAAGATCTCGCAGATTATTTATTGGAATTAGGCATCAAAGTCCATTATTTGCACTCCGAAGTAGATACATTGGACCGCATAGGCATATTGCGAGATTTACGCTTGGGGGTCTTTGATGTAGTAGTGGGTATCAATCTATTGCGTGAAGGCTTAGATTTGCCAGAGGTCTCGCTGGTGGCGATCCTGGATGCGGATAAAGAGGGATTTTTACGCTCAGCTACAGCATTGATCCAGACGATTGGGCGGACAGCGCGGCACGTGGAAGGCCACGTAATTATGTATGCCAGCAAGATTACCAAATCGATGCAACGTGCCATAGATGAAACAAACCGCAGAAGAGAGATACAAGGTCAATACAATGAAGAAAAGGGAATTGAGCCGGTTGGGATTGTCAAAGCAGTGCGAGATCTGACAGATGAACTGAAAAGCCACGCAATGGCAGAAAGTAAAGCAGAGTATCGGGTAGATGGTGTTGCTTCGCTGCCAAAGAAAGAGATGGAACATATCATCAGTAAAATCGAAGAAAACATGAAGGCCGCGGCGAAGAATTTGGAATTCGAGAGGGCTGCCCTATTGAGAGATCAGCTTTATGAACTTCGCGGAATATTAGCCGAGGAAGGTGATTTAAAGCCATGGGAAAAGATCCGGATACTTGCTGGGGAAAACTAATCTTTCTTTATGGTTATTTCCAATAATGTGACACGCATGCTCAAAGCGAGGGAAATCGAATTCACGCTGCATGAACTTCCCAAAGAAAAGCTCAGCGCGCTTGAAGCAGCCGACTTCATTGGAATTCCTGCGAATCAAGTATTTAAAACGATCGTAATCCTGGATCCGTCTAACAGCAGATCTGTACTTGCGTTGGTTCCCGGGGATAAGCAAGTTGATTTGAAATCTCTTGGAAGATTTCTGGGGTCGAAGAAGATGCAAACTGCCAGCCAGGCTCAAGCGGAAGCACTAACGGGATTACAAACGGGTGGAATTTCCGCACTTTCCCTGATAGGCAAGAAATTTCGCGTAATTTTGGACGACTCGGCTTTTAATTATGAATTAATAACTATTTCAGGCGGAGAACGCGGCATAAATATATCAATGAAGCCTCAAGATCTACTCCACATTTGTGCCGCAAAGGTTTTTTCGATTTCAAAATAAATTTGAATACGCTCTTATTTATCCAAACCTTGCCTGTTTAACAACAATCGCTTATACTCATTTAGCAAATTTTTTCGCTATTACCGTATATTTTCGATACTATCTACCATTCTAATATTAGAGTAAGGAGGTGGTTCACAAGACCTTTTTGAGTGCCCATAAAATTACTTATTCACTTTCATATCTCTGGAGGAGAAACCGAATGTCTCGAAAAATTTATTCCCTGGTAGCAATTTTAATTATTGCTTCCTTTGTGTTAACGGCTTGCGGATCTACAGATAACGCAAGCACAGACGATGCTTCTGCTGATGTAGCTGATTCAAGTGGTGGTGGAAACGAAATCTTTGATCGCGTTGTTGCTCGTGGCAATCTGGTTTGTGGCGTCCGAACCGATTTTGTCGGTTTTGGTTACCTTGACGCTGATGGCCGCAACATTGGTTTCGACACCGATCTTTGCCGTGCAGTTGCCGCAGCAGTTTTGGGCGATGCTGACGCAGTGGAATTTGTTCCACTTACAGCTACAGATCGTGGTCCCGTATTGCAAACCGCTGAAGTTGATTTGCTTTCCCGTAACGTTACCTGGACATCCAGCCGTGACGCACAATGGGGCAACTTCACCACCGTTATGTTCTATGACGGCCAGGGCTTCATGGTTCGCAACGACAGTGGCATCACCGCCGCTGACGAAATGGGCGGAGCAACCGTCTGTGTGACCAGCGGAACAACCACTGAAACAAACATGGCTGCCTACTTCGCAGATAACGGCATGGCTTACGAAGCCGTTATTGCTGAAGAATCCGCCGTTGTTTATAGCAACTTCGAAGAAGGCCGCTGCGATGTCACGACTAGTGACAAATCTCAATTGGCTGGATTCAAAAGTGGTTTCGCTGATCCTAGCGCATATACCATCTTGCCAGTCACCATTTCCAAAGAACCGCTCACACCCGCAGTACCCCACGGTGATGATGTTTGGTTTGACACTGTTCAAATCGTGATGTGGTCATTAATCAATGCTGAACTCTATGGAATTACCGCAGACAATGTGGGCTCCATGGGTGATAACGATGACGCAAACATTCGCAAACTAGTCGGCACCGAAGGCAATTGGGGCTTTGAGGAGCTTGGTTTGGATTCAGATTCTTTGGTTCGTGCGATTGCTGCTGTAGATAACTATGGCGAAATCTACGACCGCTACTTTGGCGCAAATGGAATTGCTTTTGAATACGATCGTGGCCTTAACGAACATTGGACAAACGGTGGCTTGATTTACGCCCCGCCAATCAAATAAGGACAACGTTCTAAACGTTTATAAAGGATGCGGCCAAATGGCCGCATCCTTTTAGGAACTGCCAATGACGAATTCGAAGGATAGCAAGAATCAATCAATCCCCTTTTATCGGGATGAACGCTTTTTACAAAACGCCGCACAAGTTATTTCAGCACTCGCAATTATTCTACTTCTTGTATATATTGTTTTGAATTTCATTCGATCTGCAAATGCTCGCGGGCTTTCACTCGGTTTTAATTTCCTTTCCTCCCCTGCAGGTTTTCCAATAAGTGATCCAGCTATTTCTTATACGCCCACAGATTCATTTGGCCGAGCATTTATGGTCGGAGTTCTAAACACATTGCGCGTTTCCCTTTTGGGGATAGTGATGGCAACAATTCTCGGGACTATGGTGGCTCTTGCGCGACTCTCAAAAAACTGGCTTCTCAGCCGAATTGCTCTTGCCTACATAGAGTTTCATAGAAATATTCCCCTCCTGGTATTGCTATTCATTTGGTATTTCACAGTGTTTAGGGAATTTCCAGCCATTAAGGACAGCTTTACACTTCCTGGCCCAATATACATGAATCAACGTGGTTTTTATTTCACTTGGCTTCGTCTGAATAACGGGGGTTGGATCTTTGCCGTCTCGATCGTGATCGGAATTTTGGCTGCGATCATGGTCTGGCAACGATTACGAAAGAAAAGGGAGATTTCGGGCCAAGACACTCATTTCATAAGAAATAGTTTAATTGCCTTATTTACTATTCCACTCATCGGCTGGTTTTTGTCTGGTGGTGACCCCTTCTGGGTAGATACACCTACATTTGAAGGTTTTAATATTCAAGGCGGACTTCGTTTTACTCCAGAATTTGCGGCCTTATTTGTAGGTTTGGTGACCTATACGGCTGCATTTATTGCTGAAGTAGTTCGTGCAGGAATTCAAGCAGTTGATAAGGGCCAGAGAGAGGCCGCCCTCGCAGTTGGCTTGAGCTCTTATCAGGTTTTGAGTTTGGTGATTATTCCACAATCGTTAAGGATCATTATTCCACCCATGATCAGCCAGTATCTAAATCTTGCCAAAAACTCGAGCCTGGCACTTGCAATTGGATATCAGGATCTCTTTAGCGTGGGGAAAATTGCCATCAATCAGGCTGGCCGCGCAGTGCCCGTCTTTGTGCTGGTGATGATTTCTTACCTAATACTCAGCGGGATTACATCAATGGTGCTTAATTCCTATAACCGCCGCATTCAAATGGTATCGAGGTAATTATGGCAAGTATAGAATCATTAAAATTTGGGGAAACTCTGCCGCCTCCTGATCCCCCTGGACTTCGAAAATGGCTGCGCGATAACCTCTTTAACGATTGGTTCAACACAATCCTGACCATCCTTTCAGTCACATTCGTCGCTTATGCGGCCATTAATATCATCCTATGGATTTTTACAAGTGCAAATTGGGCCCCTATTGCCGGCTTCCCCACCCTATATGCTGTTGGTCAATACCCGCGTGATGAATTGTGGCGAGTTGGTTTTGGCCTGAGTTTATTTGTTCTGTTGATGGGCCTAAGTTGGGGAAAATGGGGAGGAATCATTCGCAGCATTGCGATATTTATTGGTGCGATATTTGCCATACTCGCTCTTCTTCCAGTTAGCCATCGTGAGCTGACCTTGATCATGCGAGCGTATTTAATTTCAGTGCCACTTACGATTGCTTTTGGTTATTGGCTTGGCGGGAAAAGAATTTTCAAGGGGCGTTTGTTGCTCATCCTTTGGCTGATATTCCCTATTCTTTTCTTTCTTGCCTTACGAGGAATAGATGGCGTTGAGGGATTTGACCAAATACTAACTACAGCCTGGGGCGGATTACTTGTAACATTTATTTTAGCAGTGGGGGGTATTCTGCTTTCATTCCCCATTGGGATTGCCCTTGCCTTAGGTCGCAGATCCTCTCTGCCCGTTCTCAGATGGTTTTCAACCATCTTCATTGAAACCATTCGAGGCGTTCCATTAATATCGCTGCTATTTATGTTCTCGGTCATTTTGGCGCTTTTTCTGCCGCCAGAGGCCCGCCTTGATCGATTAGTGCGGGCATTGTTGGCCATGACCTTTTTCAGTGCTGCCTATACGGCTGAAAATATACGGGGAGGATTGCAAGCTGTACCAAAAGGCCAGATCGAAGCTGCGGAAGCAATTGGAATGAATAAATTTCAAATAATGGCCATCATTGTGTTGCCACAAGCAATCCGCGCCGTCATTCCTGCTATTGTTGGGCAGTTTATCAGCCTGTTCAAAGATACTACTTTGGTTGTTATTGTAGGAATTAATGATCTGTTGGGTATTGGTCGATCGATCGTAAATTCAGATCCTGCTTTTTTGCAAGCCCAGCTTGAAGTTTATTTGTTTATCGCTGCAGTTTATTGGATTTTTAGTTATTTCATGTCGCTCGCCAGCCGTCGATTGGAAAGCTCCCTGGGCGTAGGGCAACTTTAGTCAGGAGAAAGATTAATGGCAAACACAAAGGAAAAGGCCATCATTGAATGCCGTGATGTGCATAAGTGGTTTGATGATTTTCATGCATTGCGTGGCATCAATATGGAAGTAAAGCCTCAGGAAGTTGTTGTGATCTTTGGCCCATCTGGCTCTGGGAAATCAACCTTTATTCGCACGATCAATCGCCTTGAGGAGCATCAACGCGGTGAAATCATAGTGGACGGAATATTGCTATCCCATGATGTTCGCAATATTGAAAAAATCCGTACTGAGACGGGTATGGTGTTTCAACAATTTAATCTCTTCCCTCATATTTCGGTGCTTCAAAATATTACGCTTGCCCCCATCTGGGTGCGCAAATGGCCTCGTGAAAAAGCCGAAAAGGAAGGCATGAAATTGCTTGAGCGCGTTGGTATCCCTGAACAAGCACACAAGTTCCCCGGCCAGCTCTCTGGAGGCCAGCAGCAACGCGTGGCAATAGCTAGAGCCCTCGCTATGCAGCCCAAAATCATGCTTTTTGATGAACCTACCTCCGCACTGGATCCAGAAATGATCAAGGAAGTGTTGGATGTTATGACAGAATTAGCCGAATCTGGCATGACGATGATCGTTGTCACCCACGAAATGGGCTTTGCTCGTGCTGTGGCGGATAGAATGTACTTTTTTGATGAGGGATTAGTGGTCGAAAGCGGAACTCCGGATGATATTTTTAATAACCCAAAAGAGGACCGCACAAAATTATTCCTCTCGCAAATTCTCTAACAAAAATAAAAGAGTCCGAATAATCGGACTCTTTTATTTTAAACTACCCTCCAAATAAGCTATTGCTATCTCTAAAGCCTTATCTGCAGCTTGTTCCTTAACTTGATCGCGCGGCCCTGCAAAATGATAATTTTGTGCCCACTCAAAATGTTCAGCACTTAACCCTATCCAAACTAATCCCACTGGCTTTTCAGGCGTGCCTCCCCCTGGGCCTGCAACTCCACTAATCGAGATCCCCAAATCAGATCTCAATGCTGCTCTAATACCAGCAGCCATTTCCGCTACAGATTCTTGGCTCACCGCACCATGCATTTCAAGAGTGTCGCTTTTCACACTGAGGAGCTTCATTTTGGCTTCATTTGCATAGGCAGTAACGCTTCCAAGATAGTAGTCGGATGAGCCAGGGATATTTGTTAAGCGGTGTCCCACCAAACCACCAGTACAGGATTCTGCCAGGGCAATATTCAATCCCCTTTCCCTTAGCAATTGTCCGAGCTTTTCTTCTAATGAAGTATCCATGATGAAAATTATACTCGCGTACTTTCATGCCAAAACTCGTGAAAATCGCTGCATGTTAGAATAGATGTGCGATGAATGTCCCCGATAATTTGAAGGCTATTTTAGATTCTATTCCAACAAAAACCGGTTGCTATCTGATGAAAGATGCGGATAGCAAGGTTATTTATATTGGAAAAGCGGTCAATTTGCGTAGCCGAGTACGCTCATATTTCCACAAAAGCGCTCAGAGGGATAATAAAACGGCTCTATTAGTAAATAATATTCATGACATTGAATGGATTGTGGTCGATTCGGAACTTGAAGCTCTGATCCTGGAAATGAATTTAATCAAGAAACATCGGCCGAGATACAACGTTCGATTAAAAGATGATAAACGCTATCCCTATATCAAAGTACATTGGGCAGATCCTTTTCCCAAAGTGACCGTTACACGAAAAATGAGCAAAGATGGATCGCGATATTTTGGCCCTTATACCAGCGTATGGGCGGTACACAAAACACTTGATATATTGCGAAAGGTTTTCCCCTATCTCACCTGTGACCGTGTGATCACTGGTGAGGATGAAAGAGCTTGCCTCTATTACGATATAAAGTTGTGCAATGCTCCTTGCATTGGGAAAATCGATCAGGATAATTATCGGCAAATGATCAATGATCTTTGCAGCTTTCTGAATGGCCGCACGGAAAGTATCGTGGGCCGCTTGAGAATTGATATGGAAAAGGCATCTGAGGAAATGCGCTTTGAAACAGCCGGCAGTATACGTGACCAATTGCGAGCCATTGAAAATATTGTTCAACGCCAAAAAGTTGTATCGAACACATATCTCGATTCCGATGTGATTGCCATGGCCCGCTCTGACAGAGAGGCTTGTGTCCAGGTATTCTTCATTCGGTCTGGGAAATTAATCGGCCGAGAATATTTCATGATGGAAAATACCGAAGGCAGCGCTGATGCAGATGTGTTGACTGAATTCATAAAGCAATTTTACGATCAAGCCGCAAATGTCCCCGAACAAGTTCTGTTGCCGCAGGAAGTGGAAGAGGCCAAGGTAATTGGAGAATGGTTGCGTAAACGGCGAGATGGGAAAAAGGTTGAAATAAAAATACCGCGACGGGGCAAAAAACGCGAATTGATCAAACTTGCAGCCAAGAATGCATATGAAACGTTAAATTCCCTGCAAGCACAGTGGGAAGCTGATCGCCATCGCCATACAGAGGCCCTGGGAGAACTTCAAAAGGCATTAGATCTTGAGAAGCCCCCTAACCGCATAGAATGCTACGATATTTCAAATACACAGGGAACTGCCGCTGTTGGCAGCATGGTGGTCTTTGAGCAGGGCGTTCCAAACAAAAAGCTATATAGACGTTTCAATATTCGAACGGTTGAAGGGCCGGATGATTATGCCAGTATGGCTGAAGTTCTCCAGAGGCGATTTAAGCGTTGGCAAAACTCGATTGATCAAGAAAATCGGCCCGGTGCCAAAGCAGATCCATCCTTTAGCAGATTACCTGATCTGATCATTGTCGACGGAGGCAAAGGCCAACTAAGCAGCTCGGCCAGGATATTTGAAGATTATAATTTGATTGATAAAGTTCCATTAGCCGCTCTAGCAAAACAAAGCGAAGAAATATTTCTGCTTGGAAAATCTAAAAGTGTGATTTTAAAGAGAAATTCTCAGGGAATGTATCTTGTTCAACGTATTCGAGACGAAGCGCATCGCTTTGCAATTACATCACATCGCAAACGGCGAAGCAAAGCAGGCTTGGCGTCACAATTAGACAAGGTACCTGGAATCGGTCCTGCAAAAAGGAAAGCGCTCCTCGCTTCATTCGGATCCCTTGATAGAATTCAACTTGCATCAGCAGATGAACTGAAGGCCGTGAAAGGCATTTCAGCCAATAATGCAGCCAACCTAAAAAGTTATTTGGATTGAAAAAGCTCAGGATTGCTAATAATATGTTAGCGACAAGGATGAAAGATGATTTCGAGATATATATTATTGATTAAACACTAGAAATTCTTTGGGCAGCATGGTAGTATGACCTGAAATTATATAAAAAATTATGGCGAATAAAAAGAAAAAACGACGAAAAAGCTTTAGCCAGAATGTATTTACTGTCTTGGCCATCCTTATTGTGCTCATGATGGTTTTCAGTACATTCGCTTCCGCTCTCTAAAAACTCCCCATATGTAAGATTGTTTGAGCAATCTCCATCATAGGAGAATGTGCAATTAGTTAAATCTCTTACCACTGATATTCGCTACAGAAGTTTTTTCCGCCACCCTCTTTCATTCAACTACGGCCTGAGGGGAATTAACAATATTTCTTTTTCATCATTCATTCAGCCAGGGGACGAAATGGTATGATAAATATGTCACTGCCAATGAGTACTCAAGTATCCGAACGAAGCAACGAAGAATGGGTGGAAGCCCTAAGAGAACCGATTTCCAACGAAGCCTTGGAAGATTTGCGGTCAAAATTGCTTCGCGGCTTGCGAGCAGCTTTATCCAGCCGGGTTGATGGAGATATTGATGCGCTCACTGAAGATTTTGTTCAAGATGCACTCCTGAAAATAATAAATAGCGTTGAAAGTTTTCGAGGCGAAAGCCGCTTTACAACCTGGGCACAGAAAATCGCCATTCATGTCGCATTTAGTGAATTACGAAGAAGGCGCTGGAAGGATATTTCTTTGCAAGTGCTCATTGAAACACCCGAAGGTGATGAATATACGCCTGCAATACTTACCGATCCCAGCACCTCCCCAGAAGACGAAGCAAGTCAAAACGACATAATGGAAATAGTGGATAAATTGGTTAATGAAGAACTGACCGAACGGCAAAAGACAGCCATGTTAGCCATGATCCAGGGTGAAATGCCGATCAGCGAGGTTGCAGCCAAGATGAACACGAACCCCAATGCGCTGTACAAATTGTTGCATGATGCGCGAAAGCGATTGCAAGCAAAACTGGAAGAACGGGCTGGGCTGAGCGCTGCTGAATTACTTTCAATGTTTGAGACGAAGTGATGGTAATAGAAAAGCTCCGGTTTGCGTCAAGTGATTGGATGGAACAATGACTGAATTAAGAAAAGAAACACTAAAGAAAATGCTTCAAGCAATCGCAGCCACCCGCGATGAAGAATATGATTGTGGACTTTGCCTCGATGAGCTTGAAAAATTTGTTGAACTTGAATTTGAGGGCCTGAGTGGTGCGGAAACATATCCACTGATAAAACACCATTTGGATTCATGTATTGGCTGCGGGGAAGAATATAAAGCACTTTTTGACGCGCTTAATGGCCTACAATCATCAGTAGCATAATAAGTTATCCAGCTTAGAAGTCCGCTAATGGCGGATTTCTTTAGTTAATACACATGATTCGGCTGAAATTAGGGCGTTATAATGGCGCGCATGTCTGATAAGAAAATGGATGAAACTCAGGAATTTTCTAGTCCCGAAATTGAAAAGCCCGATTCTCTCGAGATCACGCAAAGTTCAAAAACTCTTAAATCTGAAACATCAGATGAAGCAGATCCATCTCTAGAGGATACACAAAAACTTCCAACAGTAAAACAGCCTGCAAAGAGCAAAGACAAGGGCCAAAATAAATGGCGCTATGTGCTCGGCATTTTGCTGGCTTTGATCATCTTCATTGCTTTGGGGGCATTAGGCGGAATGCAATCAGGTATTCAAACGCGGGAAGATCAAGAATTATTGAGCAAAGCTGTTGAAGCAGTTGCACAATTTGAATTAGGGAAAAATGATCTGGCGTCTGGCAATTGTGAAATAGCAAGACAGCGCTTTGAATATGTTATTCAACTTAATTCATCCTTTCCAAATGCCGCCCAGCGATTGGCCGATTCGATGCTCTGCGTTGGAATAGAAAACGTGGCAGTTTCTGAGGCCACTCAAGTTCCAACAGCTACAGCAGATGGGCGCAGTGCCTCCGACATTTTTTCTGAGGCCAGCAGCTATTTCGCTGCCAGCAAATGGGACAATATGCTTCCTCTTCTGGACACCCTTAGAAATGTAGATGCTAATTATGAGGCCGTAGAAGTTGATGGCATGTATTACACTGCCCTTAGAAATAGAGGGGTTAACAGAATTCTCTCTCTGGGAGAATTGGAAGGTGGCATTTTTGACCTAAATCAGGCTGAAAAGATTGGCCCTCTTGATGCTGAAGCCTATAATTATCGTCAATGGGCAATTCTCTATATTGTGGGTCAAAGTTTTTGGGATGTTGATTGGGGTCAGGCCGTCCAATATTTTGGTCAGATAGCGGCCGTAGCACCCAATTTACATGGCGGAAATTTCTTTACTGCCCAGGATCGATTGCGGGAAGCTCAAAGTGAATTTGCAAAAGAATTGGTCACATCAGCCATATTTATTGCGGGAGCCAAAGGCTGGTGCGAGGCCAAGCAAATCATGAATGAAGCCAATAGCTACGCTCCTCATTCTCCAGAAGTACAAGTCACTGCTGAGTGGATTATTGAAAAATGCGAATTGAATCCCAATGAAGAAGCTGATCTCAATTAGACAAGGCCGCTAATTCATGCCAGCTTGGATATTGCTGATCGCCTTTTGGCTTCATATGCTTGCGACTGTTGCCTGGATCGGTTATTTGGCGGCTACCAGCTTGTGGATATTTCCCACCCTGCAAAAAAACCTTTCGGGAAATGAATTCTCAAAATGGTTTACAAAATCAAATAAACGATTAAACACGATTTCCTGGATAAGCATTACTGTGTTGTTGGTAAGCGGATTAATTCAAATGTCTGCAAATGATAATTACAGCGGGCTTTTTCTTTTGACAAACAATTGGGCAATTGCCATCCTGATAAAACATATCATTTTCTTTGGGATGGTCATTCTTTCTGCATACCTTAGCTGGAAATTACATCCAGAGCTGGAACGTATTGCGCTAGTCAAGGCCGCTGGCAAAGTTGCCCATAATGAAGCAAAAGTACTTTCACAAATGAAAACTACAATGCGTGTAACGCTATTCTTCGGTATTGCCACATTGGCTCTTACAGCTCTCGCTAGAATTTCATAATAATCGGCACACATGTTGCACCCTTGTTTGATATAGAGGTGCAATATGCAAATAAACTGGATATCATTTTCCGCTCTGCTTTCAATTTATTTTGGTTTCGCAGCCCTTTTGGGAATATGGATTTTTCATGCAAAAAAGAATGGAAACCTGAGATTTCAGGCAATCCCTTTGATAATTGCAGCCTTGATGATCGTATTATCCATTTGGGTCATTCCTTATAACATAGCATTCAAACTTTTTCTTCTAATTACATGCCTGGTTGCTATGTCCATTACGGCATTTAGGTTAAATCAATTTTCTTTTCATCCAGATTGGGCGTGGCTCTACTCCGCATTTTCAATGGGATTGATCATGATCTGGAGCATTACTCAGGGCCAGGCTGTCTTAGCCTTTTCCATGAGTTTCCTCGCAGCTATTGCTTGTTTGTTTGCTCTTGCAAGAGGAAGACAAGCCCTACTTTAATAGATATTAATAAACTAGATATTCTTAAAAAGACCTGCGAACAAAGCAGGTCTTTTTTTATTCAAGTTTTCTCCGTCCGTTTTTAAGAAATAGATAGAGCAATAAATTATCCTATTTCTTCTTCATTAAATATTTAATGCCCTCTGATTGTCCCAATTGTCCTATCGAATAAAGGATATTTATACCATGACTTAACAATGACAAGGGAGTATTTTACATCTACAAAGGAGACATTATGTTTGGACTTGGCGTTACTGAACTGATCATTATTCTTGTCATTGTTATCGTTCTCTTTGGTGTTGGTAGAATAGGCAAAATCGCTGGAGAAATGGGAACAGGGATCAAAGCTTTTCGTGAAGGAATTGCACCAGATAAAAAAGACGAGGAAGAAGAAAAAGAAGAGAAAAAGGAAAGCGAATAATCCCATTTGTATGCAATCTGCCATTTAGAAAAGCGAGGTACACCACTGAGCAAATAAAGATAATCCACTAGAAAAACACGTAGGCTCTTTTCCCCCGGAAGGGAAAGATGAAAGGCGAAGCCGGTTGAAGTCCGGCGCTGTCACGCAGCTGTAACCAGGATCTATTTCTGGAAGTCAGGTCGACCACCTAGGTTTGTTTGCAACGGCCACGCTGATGGAGGTGTAAGTACTAAATAAGGATCATCTTAATCTCCCTGCTGGCAGCAGGGATTTTGTTTTAAAGTGAAGATTATTAAATTGGAGATTTGAATGAAGACAAAGTTAACACTCATTTTTTTACTAACAGCATTTTTGTTGTTTGCTTGTAGCCCCGATAGCGCTACTGAAAATGCAAATGCTGAAGTTGAGCTTCCGCAAGTTGAGGAAGTTGCTGAAACGGCTGCTGAAGAAGTGGCAGAAGAATCCAAAGAAATCAAGCTTACTGATGGCCTGGATCGAGAAATCACTCTCGACGGCCCTGCTATAGCGATTGTGGCACTAGGACCATCTGCATTAGAGGGTCTTTTTGCCATAGGTGCAGGCGATCAAATAGTTGGGCGAGAAGAATATTCCACTTTCCCTGAAGCTGCATTGGAAATTCCCAGTGTCGGCAATGTATATTCCGGGCTTCCCACAGAAGCGATATTGGCTCTTGAGCCAGATTTGGTGATCGCTCCCCAAATCGTTTCTCAGGAAAATGTTCAAACACTGGAAGATTTAGGGCTTACGGTTTATTGGCAAGCTAACCCAAGCGATTTTCAGGGGCTTTATGAAAATCTGAGAGCTCTGGCACAGCTTACTGGGCATGATGCCGAGGCAACAGATTTGATCGCCTCGTTAACTGCAAGAGTTAATGCAGTCGAAGAAATAACTGCCTATATCGAAGATTTACCAACAGTGTTCTATGAGCTTGATGCCACAGATCCCGAAAGTCCCTACACTGTGGGTTCCGGCGTATTCATTGACAATATTATTGCTTTGGCCGGCGGGATAAACATTGGCGCAGTGCTTTCAGGCGAATATGCCCAAATGAGCTCTGAGGAAGTGATCCTCCAAAACCCAGAGATCATCTTATTGGCTGACGCTCTTTATGGGGTATCACCGGAAATTGTTGCAGCCAGGGCTGGCTGGGAGAGCATTTCTGCCGTAATCAATGGGCAGGTACTTCCCTTTGACCCATTCCTGGTGAGCGTACCTGGGCCTCGCATGGTTGATGGCTTAGAAACAATGGCCAGCATTCTACATCCCGATCTTTTCAAGTAAAAAAACTGATGACCAGGCTGGCCGATAATGGCCAGCCTGGTCATCAATGGAAATATTGCCGATGCGAACTTACATTTTTGGGATAATTCTTCTTCTGCTCGTTTTTATAGCAAGCGTGGCGCTGGGAGCCGTAACGATTCCTCTTGAGAATATAGGCGTTATTCTTCTTGGAAAAATAAGAGGATTAGATGCATTTGAAGGCATTCCTCAATCTTTTGTAGCAATCATTTCGAGTGTGCGCATTCCCCATACGCTCTTGATAGCCCTCACAGGCGCAGCCCTGGCTGGCAGTGGAGCTGCTTTTCAAGGACTATTCCGTAATCCATTAGCAGACCCATATTTGATCGGTGTGGCCTCAGGAGCTGGCTTGGGGGCAGTGTTCTCAATGTCTTTGCGATGGCCACAGGATCTATTGGGCTACTATTTTGTTCCGATCGGAGCATTCTTTGGCGCCCTTATAACGATTTGGATCGTTTATCGCTTAGCTAGAGTCGGGCCGATTGTCCCACTGACAACCTTGATCCTGGCCGGTGTAGCAGTGGGGTCTTTTGCCTCAGCTCTGACATCATTCATGATGTTGCGATCTGATGATCAAATCTATAGAGCGCTTTCGTTCCTGCTGGGTGGATCCTCGCTGACCGGATGGAAACCAGTTATTGTTGCACTCACTTATATGACACCCGGGCTGATTTTGCTTTCATTCTTGGGGAATAAATTAAATATTTTACAATTCGGAGAAGACCAGGCGAAAAGCTTGGGTCTTGATGTTGAAAAGGCGAAAACAGCAATTTTACTTACCGCAACCTTTACTACGGCCGCTGCTGTTGCATTTTCCGGAGTGATTGGCTTTATCGGATTGATTGTTCCGCACATGATGCGCATCACAGGAGGCCCTGATTACCGCCATCTGATACCGCGCTCCATCTTAATTGGAGCCAGTTCTTTGCTTTTCGCAGATCTGATAGCACGTGTTCTATTGGCGCCAGAAAGTATTCCGGTTGGAATAGTAACCGCCCTTGCAGGAACTCCTTTCTTCCTATGGATCTTGCGGCGCGCAAAATCAGAGGTGTTTTGGTGAGCAAGTTAATAATTGATTCGCTATCCATATCCTATGACGAGGGTTTTGCTCTCTCAAACATAAACCTCGAGGTTTCGCAAGGCGAGATGGTGGCTCTAATCGGCCCCAATGGTGCTGGAAAATCTACACTTCTAAAAGCAATTACTGGCATCCTTTCGCCGAAAAGTGGCATGGTTAGCTTTAAAGGAAAGAAGCTGGGAGAGCTCGATTTCGGTGAAAGAGCTCGAGTGCTGGCCTCCGTCCCCCAAGCTCGAATTGTGGGTGGCGCATTTACAGTTGAACAAACTGTGATGATGGGACGCACAGCACACATGAATTGGCTGGGCAGAGCTCAGAAAAAAGATAAAGATATTGTGGATTGGGCCATGAAGGCAACCCAAATTAGTCGATTTGAAAAACGACGAAATGCTGAACTATCAGGAGGAGAGCTACAACGAGTGCTATTGGCACGTGCATTAGCTCAATCTACTCCAATGCTATTGATGGATGAACCCACAAACCATTTGGATCTTAAACATCAACTCGGCTTCCTTTCACTTGTTCACAAACTTACCCGCCAGGAAAATAAGGGCGTGCTGATGGCACTCCACGACTTGAACCTAGTATCAAGATTTGCTGACAAAGTTGCTTTAATTGTTGATGGTCAACTGTTAATTGTTGGCAAACCAGCAGAAGTATTAAAGGCAGATATCGTTAGCCACGCTTATGATACAGACATTGAAGTGTTCCATCATCCTGAGCACGGTACCCCCTTGCTATTCCCAAAAAGAAAATGAAAGGGCTACTCTCCATTAATTAGATTATTTTCCTTTTTTTCTAACACATTCTCTATTATTCAATATTTTACATACTTTTGTATGTTTATGATTGATTGTGACATATGTCACACATCATATAGGTCGTGCGTCCTGCAATAACTGCAATTATTTTCTTACAATTGTTTCAGATCGCCCGTTTTCTTTCCTTTTCTGCTCGTTGAGGGAAGGTTAGAGCGTCTTGATAAAAGGAGATTAATCGAGAATTAGCAGTACAGAAATTGATTTACTTTTTTTATTTTATCTACATTTGACCGAGAGGAGGTCCTATGTCAGAGAAAACAACGCCCAAAAGTAGCCTTTCAAGAAGAGAATTCTTAAAGGTGAGCGGTGCAACAAGCGCAGCATTAAGCTTGGTAGGCATCGGTGCAGCCGGCTATGCTGCAGGCAAAGATTTCGATAGTTATACCGGTTGGGAACAGATCTATGAAGGCGGCTCACAGTTTTTCAATCGAAAAGCTTATGAAGTCGATAGCCCAACCTATGAAGTTGCCGGCCCCACTTCACGAGCGGATAATCGTGTGGAAGGACGCGCACATTTTGGAAAATTAAAAGACGCTATGAAGGATGGTTGGGTTCCAGAAGATGGAATCGATGCCCTACCTGATTACTTAGCTGATTTTTACAATAAGGATCCAAAGCGGCTTGAAAATGCACGATATAGGGCCGAAGTGCTCGAACCCCTTCAGATAGAAAATCGCACGAAATATAACCAGCAATGGGAAATCGCGATGGCTTGGGGATCCGCTTATGGCGTTACGCGCCCGGCACGCCCCAATACACCTCCAGAAGTATGGGATTTTGATGGCATTCGGGAAGAACCCCTGAAATTCAAGAGCAAGGATCATGCATCTGAGCTGATCAAGAAAGTGGCGCACACCTTCGGCGCTACGCTCGTAGGCATCACCAAACTCAATCACGACTGGGTGTATGGTTATGGATTGCGTGGAGCAGAAGATGGCGGCGCATATAAAGTTCCCAGCCATTGGGAATATGCAATTGCCATAACCACTCCGCATGAATGGGACCAAATGGGTGGCAACCCCACCTA
>PVMS01132500.1_pt1 | contig 28473 bp, 28 predicted proteins | sample 1853461 | NCBI WGS metagenome assembly PVMS01 (sample SAMN08582032, study PRJNA380276) | Marine sediment metagenome, whole genome shotgun sequencing project. | isolation source: ocean sediment barecode stripped | collected 2017
AACGCCTCCTCCGGCCAAGGCGTTCTGGTCGGTCACGATCTACAACACCGACTACGACGGGGTGGCCGGATACCTGGTGGATAATCCCATCAATCGTTACCTGATTAACACAACGACCCAGGGACTGGTTCGCGGCGAGGACGGTTCGCTGGACATCATTATTCAGCCGAATCGACCGGATTCCGCCGATGACCAGGCCAACTGGCTGCCGGCTCCCGAAGGCGATTTCTACGTGGCGATGCGCATCTACTACCCCGAAATCGTCGCACTCGACGGCACCTGGACCCCGCCGCCGGTCATGAAGGTAAAATAAACCCTGCGGTCAGGCGCAGATAGACAGAGGACCAGGCAATGAAAACGACGCTCACGGCGATAGCCGTTGTAATTGTGGCAATGGCCATTTTAAGTCTGGCAGCATGCGCCTCGCGGACAGAGGCGCCGGATGCAACCGCAGTGCAGGAACAAATCGCCGAGCATCGTGCTCAGGAAATAGACTTGGTTCGATCAACTGTGTTGGATAATGATCGAGCAGATAGGTTCATTGCGTTGTTGGCCAAACGCGATCTGATCATTGACGATCACGTGAAAGAAATTGTCGCGTACCGAAAAGAAATCTCGGCGTTGAATGCTGGCTACGATGCAGAGCGTGAAGAATTCAAAATGCTCCTGAGCAGATACAACAAACAGCGTGAATCCGCGCAAAGAAAAATCGTCGCCCTGATTGCCGCCATGAAAAAGGAAACAACCGCAGACGAGTGGAAGATAATTTCCAAGTATCAGCTCAAGAGACTCAACCCACGACAAACCGGCTACCGCCAAACCTCGGGAGGAGTTTGAAATGATTTGGGCACTATTGGCAGCGTATTTTCTCGGTGGTGGAGTCGGAGGCGTGAGCGGGGGTATGCTGACGCCTGCATCCGTCAAGCTATTAAGCGCGCGGACAGCAGAAGTGATCGTCGATTCGGCCCGGGCTGAGGCGGCGCAAGAAACTCTGGCAAAACTTCGAAAAGAAGTTAAAGCATTCGAAAAAACGTTTTCGAAGTCGGGCAAGCAATTGAACAAGTCTTACAAGGACCACTCAGATGGCGGCAACCAGGCGCTGGTTATCCTCGACGAGCTGAACTCGGGCTGGGAAGCGTCACAGCAACGCGCAATAGACTTGCGCTTTGAACTCAGTGACTCAATGACCGAGGCAGAGTGGGCTGCGTTGTTTGCCGGCGATTGATTGACTGCCTTCGGTTGCCATTTCTGCTAGTCATCGCGCTGCTACGATTTGAGCACCAAATAAAAAGGCCCCCTGAAAGGGGGCCTTGCTTATTTGGTGCCCAGAAGAGGACTTGAACCTCCACCTACTTACGTAGACTAGCACCTGAAGCTAGCGCGTCTACCAATTCCGCCACCTGGGCAACGTGGAACCGCGTATAGTTCGATTCCAGCGGGTGGCGCACTGTATCCAAACGGCCATCTGTCTGTCAATTGTGTATCACCGATCTGGAGCATTTCGGCTTGCCAAAAAAGAGAAAATCGGCCCCTGCCGGTAAAAAGAAGTACAAGCACCCGATTCCGTCTCGTGCTGAGTTGCTGCAGTTTTTGCAGGACAGCGGCAGACCGGTCAAGGTCGAGGGCATTCTGAAAGGCCTCAACATCAAGGGGCAACGTGCGTTTTCACAATTGCTGGATCAACTGAACAAGATGGTTCGATCCGGGCAGATCATTAAGAACCGTCGCTCCGAGTACTGCCTCACTGCCAAGATTGAACTGCTCACGGGAAAAGTACTCGGCCACCGTGACGGTTTTGGCTTCATTTCCCGCGATGATGATGAAGATGATGTCTATCTGTCGGCGCGCGAGATGCGCGAAGTCATCGACGGTGATCGAATCGCCTTTCGGGTCATCGGCGAAGACCGGCGCGGACGCACAGAAGGGAAGGTCGTCGAAGTGCTTGAGAGAGGCGTCCGTGAGATTGCCGGTGAGTTCATTCGTGAGCGGGGCATTGGCCTCGTGATTCCGGACAATCCGAAAATATCGCACCGTATGCTGATCGCGAAAGGCGAATCGGGCAAGGCCAAACACGGGCAGATGGTTATCGCCGAGATACTCGACTATCCAAGTTCCATGGAGCAAATGACCGGCTGCATTATTAAGGTCATTGGTGATCCGGGGCAAAAAGGAATCGCCACAGACATTGCTATTCACTCAAACGCGATCCCAACTCGCTGGCCGGCAAAAGTTGATGACTACATCAAGAAATTCGGAGCGTCAGTTCCTGAGTCTGCCAAGTCGGGTCGGATCGATTTACGCGAAGTTCAACTTGTAACAATCGATGGCGCTGACGCACGGGACTTCGACGATGCGGTTTTTTGTGAGCCATCAGGTCCTGGCTGGAGATTGTTGGTTGCCATTGCGGATGTTGCTCACTATGTCGAAACGGGATCGGCCCTGGACAAGGAAGCCATCAGGCGTGCAACGTCCGTGTACTTTCCTGACCGTGTGGTGCCGATGTTGCCGGAAGTGTTGTCCAACGGATTGTGCTCGTTGAATCCCGAGGTCGATCGCTTGTGCATGGTTTGTGAAATGCGCATCAGCAAAGACGGCAAAGTTACGAGCAGCAAATTTCTTGAAGGTCTGATGCGTTCGCACGCGCGCATGACCTACAGCCAGGTCAGTGATTTTCTGACGGGTGCTTCAATTGACGGTGTGCCAAAACCGGTAAGAAAAACTGTTAGGCATTTGCATGACTTGTATAAGGTATTCGCCCGGTCGCGGCAGCGACGTGGTGCGATCGAGCTGGACATACCGCAAACCCGCATCAAGCTGAATTCCGATGGCGAGGTGGAGAGCATCCAGGCTGTGCCAAGAAATGATGCGCATCGTCTCATCGAAGAATGCATGATCACAGCCAATGTGCATGCAGCGAAGTTCCTGCGAAAGAATCGCATACCAGGCCTGTATCGCGTCCATGCCAAACCGCATCCCGACAAGTTCGATGAATTGCGACTGTATTTGCTGACGCTCGGGCTCAAGGTTCCGCATCCGGATCACATTGATCCAAAGCAATTCAACAATCTGCTATCCCAGGTCAAAGATCGACCGGACTCGCACGCGATATCGATCGCAATGTTGCGATCTCTTACACATGCGGAGTACACGCCGAAAAATATCGGTCACTTCGGTCTTGCTTTGGATGCGTATGCGCATTTCACATCTCCGATCAGACGCTATCCGGATTTGCTGGTGCATCGCGCGATCCGGCATATCGTTCGTGGTGGCAAGCCGGGTAAATACGACTACGACAACGCGTCCATGGAACGGCTGGGATCTATTTGCTCCGAGCATGAACGTCGGGCAGAAGATGCGACGCGGGAAGTCGAGGCGTGGCTCAAGTGTCAGTACATGGATGACAAGATTGGCGAGCAGTACACGGGCGTTGTTACTGGTGTGACGAATTTCGGTCTTTTTGTCATGCTCGATGATCTGCAGATCGATGGTCTCGTTCATGTTTCGAGTCTTAAAAGCGACTATTACCACTACGACACCGCTTCTCAGTCACTCGTCGGTGAGCGTTCCGGCACTCGCCACCGTCTGGGCGATCAACTTGAGATAGTCGTGTCGCGGGTTGATATGGAAACCCGAAAAATCGATTTTCAGCTTGCGCTCAGTGATGACAAAAGGAAAAGGAAAAAACCGAGTTCGAAGAAGCGCAGCAAGACCCGGAGGCGACGATGAGCAAGGCGAAATACGTCGCAGGACTGCGGGCGGTCGAGCAACTGCTGCAGAGCGGGGCGGCGGATATCCGCAAGGTGTATGTGGAGTACAAGACGGCAAATCCCCGCGTCGAGGCCGTGATGGCCATGGCGAAAGACCGCCGTGTTGAAATCCAGGCAGCAAATCGTGCCCGGCTTACGCAAATGAGTGGGGAGTCCCGACATCAGGGCGTCGTGGCCGAAATCGTGCGCTCCAGCGTACTGGACGAAGGCGCATTGCGGTCACTGGTCGAAGGCCGGCTGACCGAAGACGACGCAAAGCCGCTGATGTTGCTGGTGCTTGACGGTATACAGGATCCCCACAATCTGGGCGCCTGCCTGCGCACCGCGGATGCGGCGGGTGTTGATGCTGTGGTGGTGCCGCGACACGGCGCAGCGGGCCTTGGGCCGACGGTGAGCAAGGTGGCGTCAGGCGCGGCCGAGTCGCTTAGTTTTGCGGCGGTGCCGAATATCGGGCGGGTGGTTGGCTGGATGAAGGAATATGGCGTTCAGATCGTCGGCACCAGTGACGCGTCAGAGCAATCCTTGTATGAGTGTGACCTGGGTGGCCCGATGGCACTGATTATGGGCCGTGAAGAAAAAGGGCTTCGCAAGAGCATTATCGAGCGTTGCGATCACCTGGTGAGCTTGCCGATGACAGGTGCAGTCTCAAGCTTGAACGTGTCGGTCGCGACCGGAATCTGCCTGTATGAGGCACTGCGCCAGCGAAACGCCAAAAATACGGCTTAAACAGCTATTTAGTGTCATTAATTGGCTCCATTCAGCCTTTTTTTGTTGCTTCAGAAGGGCGCCTTCGTTAGGATGCGCATCCCCTCGTTGGAGGGGGAAACCTCTTGCTTCACCGGAGAAGGCCCGGGAAGCTGTAATCCGCAGGTTATCTTGTCGACATATCAGGGTATCCAGCGGTATTTCATCCATAAGGGAAGAAAATGAGACACTATGAAATCGTGTTTCTGGTTCATCCGGACCAGAGCGAACAAGTACCTGCAATGGTAGAACGCTACCAGGGCATGGTTACCGAATCAGGCGGCACCGTTCACCGCTTCGAAGACTGGGGCCGACGTCAGCTCGCGCACCCGATTAACAAAGCCCACAAAGCGCATTACGTGCTGTTGAACGTTGAATGCGACAACAAGGTGGTTGATGAAATCACCAGCGCATTCAAATTCAACGACGCCGTTCTTCGTAACCTGGTCATTTCCCGTAAAAAGGCAATCACCGAAGCATCGCCAATGGCGGTTGCGGTAGAAGAAGAGAAAGCGAAAGAACGCGAATCGCAGCGACGTCGGGATGCCAAAGCGGCAGCCGAGACGGCGTTACTCGCTGAGCAGGCAGCTAAAAAAGCAGCGAGCGAAAAGGATCAGCCTGCAGAAGACGCAACCAGCGACGAATCGCCTGACGAGACAGCTGCTGACGAAGCGCCAGCCGTTGAAGCGCCAGCGGTTGAAGCGTCGACTGATGAAGCGCCTGCTGCAGAAGAAACCAAGGTAGTTGCAGACGAGGCTCCGGCCGCAGAAGCAGCTGCAGACGATAACGAAGCCGCCGATGACACGGCAGCCGAAGCGAAAAGCGCCTGACGGAGAAATTAAATGAGCAGATATTCACGCAGACGTCGATATTGTCGTTTCACCGCCGAGAAAATTGAGGAGATCGACTACAAAGACCTCAATTTGCTGAAAGCTTACGTTACCGAGACAGGCAAGATTGTGCCAAGTCGCATTACCGGCACCAAAGCGCACTACCAGCGCCAGCTGTCGAGCGCCGTTAAACGCGCCCGCTTCCTGGCACTGTTGCCGTACACGGATCGCCACTAGAATTTCCCAGTTGTGCAAGCAATAGCCGCATGGCTGGTTGCTCGCCAGCAAAACGCGATTCTGGGCCTGGCATGCACATTGATGCTGCCTTTCGCGCAGGTTGTTAGCGGCGCTGTTTTAGTATTCCTGGTGTTGCACCAGGGGCCTGCGAGAACGATGTTTCAGGCGATCCTTGCTGCAGCGCTTCTGGCTGTAATTGCACTGGTCGTCAACGCATCGGCGGTGCAGGTACTGGCGAACGGCCTGGTAGCCTGGTTCCCGGTTTTGCTCCTGGCGAGCTTGTTGCGGCACTGGCGCTCAGTAAACCTGACGTTACAGGTTTCCGTCATTGCAGCGGTACTGGTAATGCTGGCATTTTTTGTTGCGGTGCCGGACACGATAGCGTTTTGGAAAACGGTGCTTACGGAGTGGAGCGCCGTATTTGCGAAGCTGGGTTTGCAGGAGCAGGCGGATGTCTTGCTGAACCAGCAGGACCTGATAGCGCCGCAGATGACCATACTTGTGGTTTTTACAAGCTGGTCGATAATTGTCGGTGTGACGATGCTCGGCTATGCAATGTTGCAGTTGTTGCCGGAGCAAAGTCTGCAGTTTGGCCGGTTTCGCGACTTTAATTTTGGTCGCGTATTGGCCATAGTGATGGCGGTAATATCGCTGTCTGCGATGGTGATCAGTGCAGCGTGGATCCAGAATGTCGCGTTTCTTATGTTCGCGGTATTCTGGTTTCAGGGACTGGCAATGGCGCACTGGTTGTACGCGGAAGGACGAATACCGGGGTTTGCACTGGTACTGGTTTACGTTTTACTGCCAGTATTGAATTTTTTGATGATTGTCGGTTTGGCGATCGCAGGATATGCAGACGCCTGGTTCGCGTTTCGACAGAGATTGCTTGGCAAGAATTGAATTGAGTGCCGGCGGCAGTCGGTAGGTGGAAAAGAATAACTGATACGATATTTTGGGCCGGCAGCAGTCGGTAAGCGGAATAGAATAAGTTGCTAGGATTAAAGATAATGAACGTGATTTTATTGGATAAAGTAGAAAACCTGGGTGCAATAGGCGACCTGGTAACCGTAAAGGCCGGCTACGGAAGGAACTTCCTGATACCGGCAGGCAAGGCCGCACTGGCTACCAAAGACAATATTGGCGAATTTGAAGCACGACGCGCCGATCTCGAAAAGGCTGCGGCAGAAGATATGAGTGCAGCCAATGCTCGTGCGGAACTGGTTAAGGGTATGGAGCTCGTTATCCCGGCCAATGTTGGCTCGGAGGGCAAGTTGTTCGGCTCAGTTGGTCCGATTGATATCGCTGAGGCATTCGCCAAGGTAGGCGTGGAAGCGGCCCGATCCGAGATTCGTATGCCCGATGGCCCCATTCATGAAGTTGGTGAATTTACGATCGGCCTGCATCTGCATTCGGAAGTTAACGTAGACATAATCGTCAAAGTTGTAGCGGACGAGTAACGCCCCAATGTGATACTTTATTGCGACCCGGCAATAAAAATAAGTCATGGCCGGGGCAATCAGGTCACACACTCAGAGCGGACAGAGGACGCATATGGTTCGAGCGCTGGAAGAGGGGTCAGCTATCGATTCAGTCGAGCATCGACTGAAATTGCCGCCTAATTCTGTAGAGGCAGAGCAATCGCTGCTCGGTGGCCTCATGCTCGACAACGACTCCTGGGATAAGGTCGCCGATCTTATCGTCGACTCCGATTTCTATCGCAAAGATCATCGCCTGATATTCGCTGCCGTCGCATCGCTGGTGGAAGACAGCCAGCCCTGTGATGTCGTCACGGTGTCGGAGTTTCTCGACAACCGAAATGAGCTGGAGGCAGCTGGCGGTCTCGAATACCTGGCAACGCTGGCGAATGAGACACCCGGTGCGGCCAATGCCAGGGCGTACGCGCGCATCCTCAGGGAACGTTCAATGCTGCGCTCCCTGATTCACGCCGGCAATGAAATCAGTGGTAACGCATTTTCCACCGACGGCAGAACTGCCACCGAGCTCGTTGACGAGGCCGAGCGGCTGGTATTTGAAATCGCTGAGAAAGGATCCAGGGGCAAAGCCGGATTCAAGGCGTTGAAGCAGATTTTGCCGGACGCTGTGGATCGCATCGATCTCCTGCACCAATCCGGCGGTGACATCACCGGTGTTCCGACCGGATTTGCCGAATTTGACAAGATGACTGCGGGACTGCAACCGGGCGAACTGATTATCATCGCCGGACGTCCGTCGATGGGTAAGACATCCTTGGCGATCAACATCGCAGAGAATGCGGCGATCGGCTCCAAGATACCGACCGCTATTTTTTCGATGGAAATGCCTTCCCAGCAAGTGGCATTCCGCATGATTTCCTCGCTGGGACGCGTCGACCAGACCCATTTGCGTACTGGCAAGTTTCCTGATGAAGACTGGTCGCGCATCAACACCGCTGTCCAGCTGATGTCCGATGCGCCTATTTTTATTGATGATTCGCCGAGCCTGTCACCGACAGAAATTCGCGCCCGCGCCAGGCGCCTGAAGCGCGAACATGGTCTGGGACTCATCGTGCTGGATTATTTGCAGCTAATGCAGGTGCATGGCAGCACGGAAAACCGGGCGACTGAAATATCGGAAATATCACGCTCATTGAAAGCATTGGCGAAAGAACTGGAATTGCCCGTCATCGCTTTGTCACAGCTCAATCGAAGTGTCGAGCAACGAACCGACAAGCGACCTGTAATGTCTGACCTGCGTGAGTCCGGTGCTATCGAACAGGATGCCGACATCATTGTGTTCATTTACCGTGACGAGGTTTATGACCCCGAGACCCCCCGAAAAGGTGTTGCCGATATCAATATTGCGAAGCAACGAAACGGGCCGATTGGTTCTTTTCCGCTGACGTTTGTCGGGCGATATACCAAATTCGAAAACTGGGTTCCCGAGTCCTATGTCGGAGAGGACTACAGTTGAGTTTCGGGGCGCGGGCACTCATAAGGCTCGGGGCTCTCAGCCACAATCTATCGGTCATCAGGAAGGCTGCGCCGGATGCTGCAATCATGGCCGTGGTCAAAGCCAACGCGTATGGGCATGGCCTGGTGGTGGTAGCCAAGGCGTTGTCCGATGCTGATAGCTTCGCAGTGGCCCGGCTTGCTGAAGCCCAGCTGCTGCGAGAGGCTGGCATCCACCAGCCGATCGTCATTCTGGCCGGGGTCTATTCTGCGGCTGAGCTCCTCCTGTCAGGCAAACTGGAGTGCGAGCTGGTTGTGCACTCCGAATCACAGATCGAGATGTTGGAAGCACATCCTGAGCTCTCGGCGACAGTCTGGTTGAAACTGGATACCGGCATGAACCGCCTCGGGTTTCCGGTATCAGTGGCACAGGCGCTGACCAGCCGGCTCAACGCGTGCCCGGCGGTTCGTGAACTCCGGTTGATGACTCACCTGGCAAACGCGGACGACACCAGCGACCCGAAGACAGAGCAGCAACTATCCGAGTTCGCAGTGGCCGCCCAATTATTTCAGGGCGATATCAGCATTGCCAATTCCGGTGGTATTTTCGGGTGGCCGCAAGCAGTGCAGCCTGATTACCTGGAATCAACCTCCAGGGTCTGGGTGCGGCCGGGCATCTCTTTGTACGGCGTATCACCGTATCCGGAAAAAAACGGCACGGACCTTGGCCTGCAACCGGTCATGCGATTCGAATCAAAGCTGGTTGCGCTAAGACCTGTGAGTCGCGGCGCAACGGTCGGTTACGGTGGCAAGTGGGCTGCGGAGCGCGACACTGTTTTGGGCGTTGTTTCTGCCGGTTATGGCGATGGCTACACCCGATATTTGCCTTCCGGTACGCCGGTATTCATCAATGGGAGGAGAGTTCCCCTGGCCGGGGTGGTTTCGATGGACACCGCAGTCGTCGACCTTGGGCCGGCGGCCACAGACCATGTTGGAGATGTTGTTGAATTGTGGGGAGACGCGATACCGGTCGAAGAGGTCTCGCGACAGGCCGGATCGATGGCCTACCAGCTTGTCTGTGGCGTGATGAATCGTGAAGCCAGCAGCGTTGTAGCTACCTAGCTGAAGAAGAATCCCATCTTGACGCCAGCCAGCTGCAGGACGTCGTTGTCAGACAGTTTGCGCGCCTGGGCGCCAATCGGCTGGCCGTTAACCAGCGGATAATCGCCTTCTTCGCCACTCTCAACGTGCACCACGTAATAACCTTCGGCGCGTCGGGTGATAGCAGCAACCTGAACACCGGGGCGGCCAAGTGTGGTCAAACCCTTGGTCAGCTCAAGTTCGCGGCCGGCAAAAGCGCCGCTAAGTACCTGCAGTTTCGCCAACGGCAGCGCACTCGGTGCTGTGCTGGGATCTACGCCCGCAGAAGTCTGCGTGTTAGATGCGGGCTCCGGCGCTGGCCTTGGAGCTGGCTCTGGTTCGGCTCGCGGTTCTGGTGCCGCTTCCGGATCCGGCATTTCGACTCGCACATCAACCCGGTTTTCGGCCTCTGCGGAGGCAGCTTCGTCCGCCGCTCTTTCCGCTCTCGCCAGTTGTTCCGCATTCTGCTGCCCGGCCGGAATAACCATGGTCTTTTCAAATTCATCCTGCTCGGGCTCGTTGATCTGCTGATCCGCGAAACGTAACTGGTGATGTCCGATCGTTATGACATCGCCGGTCTGCAGCGCGTGTTTCTTGATCAGTTTGCCGTTGACGTATGTGCCGTTGGTGCTGTTGAGATCCTCAAGAAACGAATCATTGAGAATATTGATAATGAGTGAGTGGTGACCACTAACGGCCGGGTTGTCGATACGCACGTCGTTGTCGGGCAGACGTCCGATCGTGTAACGCTCTTTTGACATGTTGTATTCAGCCAGGACCTGGCTGTCCAGACTCAGGATTAAACGCGCCATATCGCTTCTGCCGCTCTCTTATCTAATTGTTGTTATCAAGCATCACGAAAAACAGCCAACTTGGCTACTCCGCACACGCCGTTTAGCCTGAACATCGAAAGCTCAGGTGTAATCCGTTGCGTACTCCATGCTCCGCCAATAACAGTTAACGCATGGATGCAGGCCTCAAGCGTACCCCATGCTACCCCAACCTACGAACTGAACATCTTCGTCAGTCTTTGCAGGATGCCCCGTTTCGCTGGAAACGAGTCCATGACCTGCGCCATCATCACGGATACATTGTCGCGCCCCCCGTGATCGTTGGCCAGCTCTACCAACTGTTGACCAACCACATCAAGGCTAGCATTAAACGTGCTGATAGTTAAGTGAATATCCTCATCTTCGACCATGTCCGGCAGGCCGTCTGAGCACAGCAGGTACACATCGTCGGGGAGCACATCGTATTCCTGCACCTCTACCTCAACGGTAGGCTCAACGCCGAGCGCCCGGGTGACGTAGTTTCGGTTGGTGGACCGCTGGGCCTCTTCCTCGGAATAAAAGCCCCGATCGACCAGCTCCTGGAGCAGCGAATGATCGAGGGTCAGTTGCTCAAACCGTTCACCACGCAATCGATAGGCTCTGGAATCACCGACATGGGCAATGGACAGTTTGTCGTCGTAAAAAATTGCAGCTACCAGCGTCGTACCCATGCCTTCGCAATGTGTCTGGCTTTGTGCAGTTTGGAAAATAATCTTGTTTGCCCTGGATACCGCGTCACGCAGAACAATGGTCTGGCGCATCAGGCCGGTCGTCGGATCGCGCTCATTACGTTCTTCACGCATTGCGCCTTCTGTGGCGAGTTCGCTGATGGTTTGCACCGCGATACCGCTGGCAACTTCACCGGCATTGTAGCCGCCCATACCGTCAGCGAGCACCATCAGGCCGACATCGCCATCCGAGCCGATCGCATCCTCATTATGCTCCCGGACCTTGCCAACGTCGGTAATCGCGGCAAATTTTATTTTTCCACGTAGACTCATGATAGGCGTTCGATATTATCCAAGGCTATTTCGATGCATATTTTGCACAATTTCTTAGTGCAATAGCCATCTCTCCGCCATTTGAAAATCGTTGTTCCTGCCGCTTGGCCAACGCCTTGAACAGGACGGAATCCACGCTTGGTGGAATACCGGCACGGCGGTTGGATACGGGTTTGGGATCTTCAGTCGTAATCTTGGTCATCAACACTGCAATGTTAGTGGCATGAAAAGGCGCTTCCCCCGTTAGAAGCTCGTACAGGGTAACACCAAGCGAGAACAAGTCCGAATGCCCTGTTAATTCTTCAGCATTCAGTTGTTCCGGTGACATATACATGGGCGTGCCGAGGACAATGCCAGTCTTGGTGCGGTTGTTGTCTGTCAGACGGGCGACGCCAAAGTCGCTGATTTTTAGCAGATCCTGTTGCGGGTTGTAAAGTATATTCGCGGGCTTTATGTCGCGGTGAATTACGCCCTGATTATGCGCATAATCCAGCGCCTCCGCCGTCCGTGCGCACAACTCCAGTGCCTTGCCGGGCGCAAACAGCTTCTTTGGATCGGTGTACCGTGTCAGTGGCACACCCGGCAAAAACTCCATTGCAATGTAAGCCAGGTGCTTGTCTTCACCGGCGTCAAAAACGGTAATGATGTTTGGATGTGTGAGGCGGCCAGCCGATTCCGCCTCGCGGAAGAATCGCAGGCGCGCCTCTTCGAGTTCCTCATCCTCGAACTCTTTTTCTATTGGAATGACTTTTAGCGCGACCGGGCGATTGATGCGCGGGTCGCGTGCGAGGTAGACGGCGCCCATGGCGCCGCGGCCTAGTTTGCGCTCGATAACATAGCGCCCAAGGCGTTGTGGAGTGCCTTTCTTGCCGAGCATGTTGAGCTTGGTAGAGCCGCTGGTTTGCGAGCCTTGCGTTCGCTTCATCCAGTCCAGAACGGCCTCCGCACGTTCCGGTTTTGCCTGTTCCTCAAAAGCCAGCGACAGCTTGTACATCGCTGTCGCTACCGATTCCGTCGCTTCGCAGCGCCTGAATTCAGCGAATGCCGGCTCGAGGCGGCCCGCCGACAGGAAATCGGCTCCTTTCTTGTAGGCATTCACTGCGGCTTTTCGCCCTGTCCCGGCAAGCCACCAGGCAAGTATGGCGACGCCTAGCAGGATTACGATGGGTCGTCCAAGGTCGATTCGCAACTGGAATATGAACAACAACAAAGTCTCGAGCATGATCAGGGCTGCCACGGCGACAACAGCAACCAGCAATATGTCATTGCGCTTGTGTCCGGGGAGGAAAAGTACCGCCAGGATCGCCAGCAGAGCCGGAGTAAGCCACTCCAGCGCGCGAATCCAGGTCGGCGCGATGATAGCCTGATGTTCCTCCAGGTTGCCGAGCAACGTGGCGACAATTTCGGAATGTGTAACAAACTGTCCTGATGGCAGGGTTGCAACCGCGCCTACCAATGCCGGGTTGGCATCAATGAATACAGTTTTGCCGGTGAGTTGCCTCGCACCGCCCCTGGTCTTCAGGATGCTATCCGGTGTCAGCCGTTCGACCGACGCGTATCGCGAGAGAAAAATCGCATCGTCGCTGGAGGAAATTCTGGGATCACTTGAAAAGGCAGGGTCGCTCAAGGCTATCGCGAGCGGCAGCGACGGAACCATAATGCCGCCTTCCAGTTGCCATAGCGCCTGCGAGCGCAATATGCCGTCGCTGTCGGCGTGCAGTTTAAGCAGGCCTGTCTTGCTCGCTACGTCGGCGAAGCGATGCTCACTCGGTACAAATACGGGTACGCCGGCAGACAACGTCGCCGCCCAGCCCGGCAGTTGCGCATCTGCCGTTATTGCGGGCGGTTCGGCAAGAACAATGCGCTTGGCACCGGACACCTTTGCCACTTGAACGAGTTGGCCATAGGTTGCCAAAAGTTCGTCACCTTCTATTTTGTCCGCATTAATACTGACGATCAGCGTGTCTGCGGGCGGGCGAAAACGGGCAAAACCAGCGATCTGGTCGTACAGCACTCGATCAGCCGCCATAAATGTCGCCGCCAGCGGTCCATAGATGACCACCAGCAGGATGCTGACAAAGGCGAGTGCGATCAGCCGATCGCGTTTTTCTTTTCGTTGTTTGTTCAAAGTGGCCGTCTCTACATAACGCCGAAATTATAGAAAATGGCAAAGGATATTAATGAGATAGGGTTGGCAGTTTTGCTTGCGCCGGGGGCCGGATATCGATGCTATCATTGGGATTCTGCTACCGGATATCAAAAACTCGCCCGATCGGACAATATTCGAAAACGGCCTTTTCCAGGCGCAGAACTCAATTTTGACTCCATAAACAGTGAAATCGGCAGGTTCAGAGAGATGGCTCGAGCCAATACTGCTTTCGTGTGTACCGTTTGCGGCGCACACAGCGTGAAATGGCAGGGACAGTGTCCCGATTGCGACGCGTGGAACACGCTTTCACAAACCACTATTGCCGCAAGGCCTGCTGGAAGGCCGGCAGGGCCCGAACCGTCCCGGCTTGAGGCAGTAATCGAGGAAAGCGACCAGCGTTTTGCCACCGGATTTACCGAATTCGACCGAGTCCTGGGTGGTGGCCTTGTACCCGGCGCAGTGGTGCTGTTGGGTGGTGATCCCGGGGTCGGAAAATCGACCTTGTTGCAACAGGTGGCGGCCAGGCTTCCGGAGTCACTGATAACCTGTTACGCAACCGGGGAGGAGTCCCTGCGGCAAATCGCACAACGTTCCCGCCGCCTGGAACTGGACAGCCCGTCGCTATGCCTGCTTGCCGATACATCGCTCGACAATATTCTGCAGCAGGCAGAGGCTATCGGTGCCGGCGCACTGGTTATTGACTCAATTCAGACCCTGTCATCACCCGATCTGCCGTCCGCGCCTGGCTCGGTTGCCCAATTGAGAGCATGCGTCGGTCGCGTTGTGCAGTTTGCGAAACAAAAGGAAGTATCGGTATTTCTCATCGGTCATGTCACGAAAGAGGGGGGCGATAGCCGGTCCACGAGTCGTTGAACACATGGTCGATACGGTACTTTATTTCGAAAGCGATACGGCCAGTCGCTATTCGATTGTCCGTGCAATCAAAAACCGCTTTGGCGCCAGTAACGAAATGGGTGTTTTCGCCATGACTGAAAGTGGCTTTCTTGAAGTCAAAAATCCGTCGGCGATTTTTCTCAGTGGAGCCGATGATGCCAACCCCGGTAGCATCGTGTCCGTGGCCTGGGAGGGTAGCCGGCCGCTGCTCGTCGAGATTCAGGCATTGGTTGCAGATTCTGCCGGTACCAATACCAAGCGTCTTGCGCAGGGCATGGACCAGAATCGCCTGGCACTGCAAATCGCTGTATTGCAACGCCATGGGGGCATTTCGCTCGGTGGTGAAGATGTATTCATAAACGTGGTCGGCGGATTGCGAATATCCGATACATCCGTGGATCTGCCGGCAATGCTGTCAATCGTTTCCAGTTTTCGTGACAAGCCATGTCGGCCAGGAATGATCAGTTTCGGAGAAGTCGGTCTTGCAGGAGAAGTGCGCCCGGTCAAGTTTGGTACCGAAAGAATTACCGAAGCTGCAAAGCAGGGTTTTGAGCTGGCAATCGTACCGAAAGCAAATGTTCCGAAGAGGTTGCCGGAAGGTATCGAGGTCATCGGCGTGCGGACATTGGAGCAGGCAATGGACGCCGCGTTTAACTAGCTGATTGTTCCGCCGGCGCTTCACCTTTTGATGAAAAAATGCGCGCGGTCTTGATCCGGGTGTCATTTGTTTCAACGATTTTCATTCGATACCCGGCTACTTCCAGATCAGTACCTGGCTCCGGAATCGTTTCCAGAATTTCCAGCACAAGACCATTGAGTGTTTTGGCGCCGTCGGTGGGAAGCTGCCAGTTCATCACGCGGTTCAGTGCACGAATATTTGTGGACCCGTCGATGAGGTAACAATCATCCCGTTCCATGACCACATCGGCATCGTCATCGGCTGGGTCGGTCGTAAATTCACCGACTATTTCTTCCAGGATATCCTCCAGGGTGACAAGGCCCTGGATGTCGCCATATTCATCAACCACCAACGCAAGTCGGCGCCTGCCTTTTTGAAATTGCACTAACTGTGTACTGAGCGGGGTGCCTTCCGGAACAAAGTAAGGCTCCGACAACAGTCCCTCGATCATCGATTTCGAAATATCAGAAGTGCTGGCGGCGTTTGCAAGCCGGCGCAAATGCAGCAAGCCGACGACGTTGTCGATGTTGTCGCGATACACCGGCAATCGAGTGTGCTCACTTTTTTGAATGACTCCGGAAATTTCTTCCATGTCGTCATCGAGGTCAATGCCTACAATTTCATTGTGCGGCACCATGACATCATCAATGGTGACTTGTTCCAGATCGAGAATGCTGATCAGCATCTGCCTGTAACGGGTTGAGATGCGCGTGCCTGCCTCATGCACGACGGTACGAAGTTCCTCGCGACTCAAGGCATCGCCTTCCACATCGTCATCTCTTACGCCGAGCAGGAATAACACACCGTTGGATGCTGCATTGGTGAGCCAGACGAGGGGATAAACAATCTTTAACAACGGGTAGTAAACGAAAGACGCCGGAAATGCGATTCGTTCGGGGTGTAGCGCGGCCAACGTTTTCGGTGCTGTTTCGGAAAAGATCAGCACAACCAGGGTAAGCACCAACGTGCCAACAGCTACGGCAGGCTGCCCGCCGATTTTCAGAGAAATTATTGCGACCAGCGAAGCCGCGGAAAAATTAACAAGGTTGTTGCCAAGGAGGATCAGCCCGATCAGGCGATCCGGTCGTTTCAGGAGGGTTTCTGCAAGCCGCGCACCACGATGTCCGGTCCGCGCCTTATGGCGAAGTCGGTACCGGTTCAGGCTCATCAGCGCTGTTTCCGATCCTGAGAAAAATGCGGACAGAAGCAGCAACAGGATTAGCAAACCCGTCAATGCCGCTAGCGGGACGTCATCGCCCAAAGAAGGAGTACCTCCTTACATAACCATATGTCACCAGTTCACCAAGCGCTGCAGGGCGTGTCAAGGAATTCACTCGACCTTCGGCAAACGAGGCAGCCAGGTATCAACCCCAGCTTCGACCCAGGACGTTTTCGAGTACGAATCGGGTGCCAAAGTAAGCCAGGCCAAGCACCAGGAAACCCCACAGATAGAGGTAAACGGCACGTCTGCCGCGCCAGCCGGCGAAGTGCCGTCCGACGAGCAGAACGCCGAAAAGCAGCATCGCGACGATCGATAACGCGGACTTGTGAACCAGGTGCTGTGCGAACAGGTTATCGACGAAAGTCAGCCCCGATAATATGGCGATCACCAGGAACGCGAATCCCGACGCTGCAATGCCATACAGAAGCCGTTCGTTGGTCTCCAATGGCGCAAACAGGTGATTAACCGCTGTCAGCCGTCCGGCGCGCAATCGTGAGTCCTGTATTAGTGCATAAACCGCGACGATAGCGCCGGCAGACAACAAGCCATAGGCGAAAAGCGATATCAGTACATGCGCCTTTAGTTGCCATGACAGCATGACGACGGTTGCGTCGCTTCCATGAGCTGCCGTGAATGTCGCGGCAACAGCACTGAGAATGAGCAAACCGCCGGAAAGCCCGCGCAAGGTGGGTTCGATGCCACCAAGAACCGCGATAATGGCAAGTTGCAAGCCGATAAAGGAGGCTGCGTTTCCGATTGTCAGCGAGAGCCCGCCCCCATAAAGGATTGCGGTCAGCAAAATGAAGCAGTGCCATATGATGCCGGTGGTCGCAAGCAGGAACGCAAGGGACAGCAGCATGCCCGAGCTGTCTTTCAGGCGCGGCATGCGGCTCGCAGCGAAAGCCGTTCCGGCGCTTATATACAAAAACAGAATGGTGGCTTGAAACACAGAATCCTGGCCGACGGCTAATGACGATGTCCTCAGTGAATCATCCCATATGGTGCGGTTCAATAGAACCCTGCCCGAATGCTATTCACTCCCATTGAGCTGTGGAATCTCAGGCTGCTCACAGAACTGTGGGCAGCGTGCTTATTCGCGTTACAATCCGCCGCTGACTGTATCGACTCGGGCAATTCATGTTTGAAAATCTAAGCGGCCGTCTGGCCGAAGCCACCCGCAACCTGACAGGTAAGGGGCGGCTTAGCGAATCCAATATTAAAGACACGTTGCGTCAGGTGCGTTTGGCGTTACTTGAAGCGGATGTCGCACTAGCCGTGGTCAAATCGTTTATCGAAAAGATAAGGCTGCGAGCAGTCGGTGAGGAGGTGGGCAAGAGCCTGACACCGGGTCAGGCACTGATAAAAGTCATTCACACCGAGCTCGTCAAGCTGCTGGGCAGCGATACGGTAGAGCTGGATTTGAGGGCGCAACCGCCCGTCGTCATTCTCCTGGCGGGTCTGCAGGGGGCCGGCAAAACAACAACGGCTGCAAAACTCGCCAGAAGGCTGATTGAGAAAGATAAGAAACGCGTGATGCTGGTCAGTGTCGACGTCTATCGTCCGGCAGCCATACTGCAACTGCAAACGCTGGCAAACGATGTTGGCGCGATGTTTTGCGAATCCGACCAGGAGCAGAAACCCCAGGCGATCGTTGCGCGTGCACTGGATGAAAGCCGCCGGTCGCACGCGGACGTATTGATTATCGACACCGCCGGACGGCTGCATGTCGATGACGACATGATGAACGAAGTTGTCGATGTGCATAAAGCGGCAAGTCCTCACGAGACGCTGTTCGTCATTGACAGCATGGCCGGCCAGGACGCCGTCAATTCTGCAGACGTGTTCGATAAGCGCCTGCCGCTGACCGGCATTATTCTGACCAAGGCGGATGGCGACGCGAAAGGGGGCGTTGCGCTTTCTGTCCGGGAAGTGACCGGCAAGCCCATCCGATTCCTGGGTGTTGGTGAAAAAACAGAGGCTCTGGAAGTTTTTCATCCGGACCGGATGGCCTCGAGAATCCTCGGCATGGGAGACGTACTGTCGCTGGTGGAGGAGATCGAGGACAAGGTTGATCGGGAGAAAGCCGACAAGCTCGCGAAGAAGATGCAAAAGGGCAGGGGTTTCGACCTGGCGGACCTGAAAGACCAGTTTGAGCAAATGCTGAACATGGGCGGTATGGCCGCGATGCTGGAAAAACTGCCAATGCCGGGGAATGTGAACCCGGCCGCGTTGAAGGATTCTGCCAATGAGGGTCAGCTCCGTCGCCAGATAGCCATTATCAACTCAATGACGCCTTCTGAAAGGCGCTTCCCCAAGACTATCAATGGCTCACGAAAAAAGCGTATCGCAACTGGCTCAGGACTGCAGATTCAGGACGTAAACCGGCTGCTGAAGCAGCATTTGCAGATGTCGAAAATGATGAAAAAGATGTCCAAAGGGGGCATGAGCAGGATGATGCGTGGCATGCAGGGCGGCGGCCTGCCCCCCGGTATGCTGCCGCCACGCCGTCGTTAGGGCCGGTAGCGTCTGCAGCCGCGCTTAATTTGTTGATTCTTATGGCCCAAAAGGGCGATTTTCCTGCTTTTGGGGCTTCACTTTCGTGCGGAAATGAGTAAAATGCGCGCTGTACTCGGGCTGGCTCCCGAGCGTAGGCATGTCTGCCTGTAATTAATTAAAGCGGAATTGTAATGGTCAGTATTCGTCTTTCGCGCGCTGGCGCGAAAAAACGTCCTTTTTACCACCTGGTGGTCACCGACAGTCGTAACCGTCGGGACGGCCGATATATAGAGCGCCTGGGATTCTTTAACCCGGTAGGTACCGAGAAAGAGGAAAACCTGCGCATCGATATGGAGCGAGTGGATTACTGGATCAGCCAGGGTGCACAGCCCTCTGATCGGGTTGCCTCGTTGCTCAAGGGTTTTCGAAAGGCTGCCGCGAGCAGCTAGGACACCCCGACAAGGGGATTGTCTCTGGAGTTACGTTGACGGGGTCAACGGGAAAATCAGCTGAGCCTTTATTGCTAGGTCGAATTTCCGGTGTTTTCGGTGTCGATGGCTGGGTGAAGTTGTTTTCCTATACCGAACCAAGGGAGGCAATTCTTGGTTACCGAAATTGCCTGTTGCAACAAGACGGCGTCTGGAGCGAAGCGCATTGGCGAGTTGGCAGGAGCCAGGGCAAAACGGTAGTTGCCAGTCTCGAAGGAATTAACGACCGGGACGCGGCAGAGTCTCTGATTGGCGCCAATATTGGTGTCTGGCGTCAGGATTTGCCGGATATCGGTGAAAGTGAGTTTTACTGGGCAGACCTGGAAGGCTTGTCCGTCGTGAACAAAGACGGAAGCGAACTTGGCTTGGTGGCCTACATGATGGCGACCGGCGCAGATGATGTTCTGGTGATTGAAGGCGAGAAGGAAGTCCTGATCCCTTTCATTATCGGGCGATATGTAACGGATGTGGATCTTGCTGCTGGTGTGATCCGGGTCGACTGGGAGTGGGAGTGAAGCGATGCAATTTAGCGTCATCACCCTGTTTCCGGAAATGTTTGCTGCGATAACAGAGTACGGGGTTGTCGGTCGTGCGATCGATAACAATGTCGTCTCTTTGCAATGTGTTAATCCGCGCGAGTTTACGACGGATGCGCACCGGACTGTAGACGACCGGCCGTATGGCGGTGGTCCTGGAATGGTAATGAAGTTCGAGCCACTGTCGGCGGCGATCGAGAAGGCTCGCGAGACAATGCCAACCGGAACCCGCGTCATCTGCATGTCGCCACAAGGCGTGCCGTTCGACCAGGCGGCGGCGCAACGATTGACGGCCCTGCCAGGTGTGATTTTGCTGGCCGGACGGTACGAGGGTATCGACGAGCGCTTGATTGAAGCGCAGGTCGATGAGGAAATATCGCTGGGTGATTACGTACTCAGCGGAGGCGAGATTGCGGCGATGGCTGTGATCGATGCGACTGCCAGGTTGTTGCCGGGTGTGCTTGGCGATGGCGAGTCTGCATTACAGGATTCTTTTAGTGACGGATTGCTTGATTTTCCGCACTATACGCGCCCGGAGATGGTCGACGAGCGGTCGGTACCTGAGGTATTGCTCTCGGGTGACCACGCGAAAATTCGTCGCTGGCGAATGCAGCAGGCGATAGGGCGCAGCTACACGCGGCGGCCCGAATTGATAGAAAAATTGGAATTGGATGTCGAGCAAAAACAATTGCTTGCAGAGTATTTAGAAGAGAATAGTGATGAGTAAAATAATCGAGGCACTCGAACAGGAACAAATGACCCAGGAGATCCCGGACTTTTCGCCAGGCGACACCGTTGTCGTGCAGGTGAAAGTCAAGGAAGGAACGCGCGAGCGCCTGCAGGCCTTTGAAGGCGTGGTCATCGCGAAGCGAAACCGCGGCCTGAATTCGGCGTTTACGGTGCGTAAGATCTCGCATGGCGAAGGTGTTGAACGTGTATTTCAGACATACAGCCCGGTCGTTAGTGCAATCGAGGTAAAGCGCCGCGGTGACGTTCGTCGTGCCAAGCTGTACTATTTGCGCGGGCTTACGGGCAAGGCAGCACGAATCAAAGAGAAAATCTGATTTCACGCCATTTGTTCCACGTTTAGGAAAAATAGCCCAAATAATGCATATCTTGGTCAGGTTGTCTGAACCAAGTACGTCATTTGGGGTCTTTTGTGGCATGAAGGGAATCCGAAGTCTGAAGCGCTGGAGCGCTTGCATGGTGCTCCTTGGCGCACTGGCATTGAGCAGCGGCTGCGCGTCGCTGATGTCCAACGCTGCCAGTAATTTTGCGGACAACCTGTCCGAGGCCATCGTCAATCAAAACGATCCTCAAACGGTGCGCGATGGCGCTCCCGCTTACCTCTTGTTGCTCGACAGCCTGATCGAGGGCAGCCCCGACAATCCGGCTATGCTGGCTGCAGGGGCCAATTTGTACGCTTCCTATGGCGCCGTCTTTGCAGACGATCCGCTGCGCGCGCAACGTCTAACCGATCGGGCGTACAATTATGGTTTCAAGGCGATGTGCATTAGTTTCAAGCCTGCCTGCGACTGGCGCAGTATTACGTACGACGACTATGTTGCAACGCTGGACGGCCTGTCAGGGAAACATGCTGATGTGGTTTACGCTTATGGCCTGGCATCACTGGCTTATATTCGTACCCATTCCGCTGACTTTAATGCGCTTGCCCGACTCCCGCATGCGGAGGCGTTGCTGACCCGCTACCTGGAGATTAGTGGCGGCGAATCGGAAGCATCTGTTTACGTTTTTCTCGGAATCCTGGCAACCATTCGGCCACCGGCATTAGGTGGCGAGCCGGAGAAGGGGCGTGTTGCCTTTGAACGCGCGATAGAACTTACCGACGGCAGAGATCTGAGCGCAAAGGTTGAGTTTGCACGTGGCTATGCACGACTTCTGTACGAACGTGAGCTGCACGATCAGTTGCTCGCCGAGGTGTTAGCTGCTGATCCGAACGTACGCGGTTTCATATTGACCAACGTTATGGCACAGGAAGATGCGCTCGCATTACTTGCCAGCGCCGACGAATATTTCTAGTTCACCGGAGAGAACTGATGCACAGATTTGGAATTGTAGTCTTGTCTTTCATGCTCGCGTTTACGGTCAACTCCGCAAACGCCGCAACCCAGATCAAAGTTGCGACACTTGTTCCCAAGGCGTCCAGTTGGGGTAGCAAGATCGACGCGGCACGTGCAGCCATCAAGGAACGAACCGAAGGCAGAGTCATTCTGAAAGTCTATTACGGCGGCGTCCAGGGTAATGCGGCAAAAATTAAGCAGAAAATAAAAATCGGCCAGTTGCATGGTGGTGATTTCACGCCGACGGATTTCCAGGACAAGATGCCCGATCTGAACTTGTACGGGCTGCCGTTTGTATTCGATTCAATCGACGAAGTGAATTACGTCCGCAAGCACATGGACGACACGCTTTCGGCGGGATTCGCGGAGCAGGGTTACGTGACCTTTGGCTTCGCGGGCGACTTTGCCATCATTCTTTCCAATAATCCGGTTCGCGGACTCAGCGATATGCGGGGCCGCAAAGTGTGGCTTCCGGAAGGTGACGCGATCAGCGACCGGGCCCTGAAAAAACTGCAGTTGGTACCCAATAGCAAACCAATATCGGACGTCATGACAGGTTTGAAGACAGGGCTCTTTGACGTGGTGGCGATACCGCCGGCTGCGGCAGTCGCGTTGCAATGGCATACGGTCGTCAAATATCTTACTGACATGCCGGTGATCTATGCGATGCAATTCATGGCAATTCAAAAGCGCGTATTCGACAAATTGAGCGCAGAAGATCAAATCGTGATGCGTGAGGTGCTGTGTGGTGTCTATGCCGAGATCAACGAACAAGCGCCGATTGACGCGGCAAATGCACGAGAAGCATTGGCGAACAGCGGGATACGCATTGTCGAGCCGAATCCTGGAGAGTTCGAACACATTCAGGAAATCATGGCTGAGAATAATCTCGATATGGCGAAGCAGGGGCTTTTTTCCCTTGAGTTGCTCGAAACCATGCGACAGCACATTGCCGATTTCCGTAGCGAACACGTGCCTGGCCATGAATCGGCGGCGAATGACGAAACGACAGCAACTGCGACCGGAAACAGGTAGTGACCGGCTCTGTTCGTGGCTGGCTTGACCGACTTGAGCGCTGGGGTACAGCCACCGAAGACATGGTCCTGGTGCTGCTGCTGACATCCATGATCCTGCTGGCAGTCGGCCAGATCGTCCTGAGAATATTTTTTAGCATTGGATTCGTCTGGGCGGATGAACTGATCAGCCTGACTGTATTGTGGATAGCGATCGTTGCGTCAGTGTCTGCTGCCCGCGTTGACCGGCATCTTCGCATCGATGCATTATCGAATTTTGTCGCAGAGAAGTATGCTCGTTTTCCTCGAATCATCGTGGACGGATTGGCGGCTGGCATGTGTCTTTTCCTTGCATGGCACGCATTCCGCTATATACAGCTCTTGAAAGAATTTGATGACGTGGTGCTAACGGATATTCCGGCCTGGATCGCATTTGCTGTTATTCCGATTTCCTTCGGATTGATGGCTTACCGTTTCCTGTTGCTGGCAGGCAAGGGCGTGCTTCGCGTGATATCCGGTGACGAGGATGCCGAGAGGGATCAATCGTGATCTTGCCGCTGATTCTGTTGGTACTCGCCGTGTTTGGAGCGCCTCTGTTCACCATCATCGCGGCGAGCGCGATGTTGGGTTACATCCAGGAAGAAATTGACCTGATGGCCATCATCATTGAGGTCATCGGTATTTCAAGCTTGCCATTTCTTTCCGCAATTCCCTTGTTTACGTTTGCAGGTTATGTGCTGAGCGAAAGCAATGCACCGAAACGACTGGTTCGCCTGACCCGCGCCATGCTTGGATGGATGCCGGGCGGGCTTGCGTTGGTCTCGCTTGCAGCATGCGCATTTTTTACGGCGTTCACCGGCGCCTCCGGCGTAACGATCATCGCTTTGGGCGCGATATTGTATCCGGCGTTAAAACAGGATGGATATCCCGAAAGATTCAATCTCGGCCTGGTCACTTCGGCAGGTAGCCTCGGCCTGTTGTTCGCACCTTCTTTACCACTGATTCTGTATGGCGTTATTTCAAATGTATCAATCGACAGTCTTTTCAGGGCAGGAATACTGCCCGGTATGTTGATGTTGATAATGCTCTCCGGCTATAGCATGTGGATCAGTGGACGCAGTGATCAGCCTCTCCGTCGATTTTCATTCAAGGAACTGGCAGGTGCGCTGCGTGAAAGTATCTGGGAATTGCCCCTGCCAATTGTCGTACTTGGCGGTATCTATTCCGGATACTTCGCTGTTTCCGAAGCGGCTGCTGTTACGGCGCTCTACGTACTAATCGTCGAAGTGCTGATTCTGAAAGAAATCAAGCTGTCGAAACTGCCTCAGGTGATGCGCGAATCGATGTTACTGGTCGGCGGCATATTGATTATCCTGGGTATGTCCCTCGCGTCTACCAATTACATGATCGATGCGGGCGTGCCGCAGCAATTACTTGCGTATATGTCAGATTTTGTCACCAGCCAGGCCAGTTTCCTGTTCCTGCTGCTGATATTCCTGCTAATCCTGGGCGCAATTCTGGATATTTTCTCAGCGATTGTTCTGATCGTGCCGCTGATACTGCCGATAGCAGCGCAATACGGCGTCAATGAAGTGCACCTGGGGATCGTATTTCTCGCTGCCATGCAGCTTGGTTACTTAACACCACCGGTCGGACTGAACCTGTTTATCGCGAGTTATCGATTTGACAAACCGATCATGCACGTCTATTCAGCAACATTTCCATTCCTGCTGATTCTCATGTTGTCGGTGATAATTATTACCTATTGGCCAACGCTTTCGTTGTGGCTGCTGTAGTGAAGGGAACCGTCTTGCGTTATTTCTTAGTGGCTCTAGCAACAGTCGTCCTGCATTCAGCGAGTGCGATCTACGCACAACCGCCTGCAAGCCTGGATGAATTGATTCTTCCACCGGGTTTTTCTATCGAGGTTTATTCCGATGATGTTCCAAATGCCCGTTCGATGGCCTTGGGTGATGCGGGTACTGTTTTTGTCGGGACGAGGCGTGATGGCAGGGTTTACGCACTGGTACCGCAGGACAGCGGACGGCCTCGCGTCGTAACGATCGCCAAAGATTTGAGAATGCCAAATGGAATTGCCTTCCATGATGGCAGTCTGTTCGTTGCGGAAACGTCCAGGATCATTCGTTACGACGCTATAGAAAATAGTCTCGACGATATTCCTGAACCAGTTGTCATCAATGACTCACTACCTGGTGAGTCCTACCACGGCTGGCGTTATATCGCATTCGGTCCAGATCAAAAGCTCTACATCAGTATCGGAGCGCCATGCAATGTATGTGACAGGGAAGGCTTCGGAAACATTTCACGCATGAATGCAGATGGAACAGGGCTCGAGATTTTCGCAAACGGAGTTCGAAATTCAGTCGGATTCACCTGGTATCCGGCATCGCGTGATATGTGGTTTACAGATAATGGTCGCGACATGCTGGGTGACGACACGCCTCCCGGGGAACTAAATCGCGCCACAAGTGCCGGTATGCATTTTGGATTTCCGTTTTGCCATGGTGGTGTTGTCAAAGATCCGGAATTCGGCGATCAGCGCGATTGCAGTGAATTTGCTGCGCCGATACAAAAGCTTGGGCCCCATGTGGCGCCTCTCGGCGTCAAATTCTATACGGGCGACATGTTCCCTGAAGAATATCGCGGCCAGGTGTTTATTGCCGAGCACGGATCCTGGAACCGGTCGCAGAAAACGGGTTACCGAATTGCCTTGGTCAGGATTGAGGATGGCGAACCGAAAGGGGTCGAAGCGTTTGCAGAAGGCTGGCTTCAGGGTGATCAGGTAAGTGGTCGCCCCGTTGACATCCTGGTGCTAAAGGATGGATCGATGTTGATCAGCGATGACAAGGAAGGCCGCATTTATCGCGTTACGTATTCGCGGCCGTTATCGGAAGGCGTCGCCGAAAGCACCGATGATGATCCGCAGGAACCTTAGTGACAGGTGTTCAGTCGAATGAATGATCGAGCAGGAAATGTGAATTTTTGGAGTATGAGATGAGTATTGGTGGTGTACTGAAAACAACAATTTCATGGCTGTGGACAGGAGCGGACGGCCTCCGCAAGGCGCTCCATCTATTGTTGCTGCTTTTCGTGTTCGGCATATTCTTCGGCGCAATGTTTGCTGGTTCTCCGATTCTGCCATCCAATGCTGCGTTGGTCATTCGACCTGTGGGCCAGATCGTCGAGCAATTGGAAGGCAATGCTTATGATCGGGCGATCGCAGAGCTTCTTGGTGACGGGAAACCGCAAACCCGGCTTAAGGATATTCTCGATGGCCTTAAATTTGCCAAGGACGACGACAGGATCAAGGCAGTCGTGCTCGAACTTGGCAGTATCGGCGGCGGTGGTCTCAGCAAGCTCCAGGTTATCGGCGACGCAATTGACGATTTCCAGTTGTCCGGCAAGCCGGTCCTTGCGAATGCAGACTATTACAGCCAGGGCGCCTATTACCTGGCGTCCCGTGCAGATGAAGTCTACATGCATGAAAGTGGCTTCATGCTGTTGCGCGGTTTCGGTATCTATCGCAACTACTACAAGAACGTGATCGACAAGCTCGAGATCGACTGGAATGTATTTCGAGTAGGCACCCACAAGTCATTTGTCGAGCCGTATACCCGTACCGGCATGTCGAGCGAAGTTCGCGAGTCGATGACAAAGTTGCTCGATCAGTTATGGGATCTGTATAAGTCCGATATTCTCCAGGCACGAGAACTCGACGAAGACACGATTCTTGATCTGACAGAGAATTTAGTAGAGAGGGCTGCTGCGCAAGGTGGCAATCTTGCGGAAGTGTATGTGGAAGCGGGTCTTATAGACAGCCTGGTGAACCGGGAAGAATTCCAGGAGAAAGTTCTTGAATACGTGGCGGAAGATAAAAAGAAAAAGGGTCAATACCGGGGCACTGATCTGAATGATTACCTGGCTGACCGACGTTTGCTGCATGAGAGTCCGGTCAAGGATGAAAACGTTGCAGTAATTGTTGCTGTCGGCACGATCCTGAACGGAACACAACCGCCCGGCCGGATTGGAGGCGACTCGACAGCAGAACTGCTGCGAAAAGCCCGCCTGGATGAGTCCGTCAAAGCAGTAGTGCTCCGAGTGGACAGTGGTGGTGGCAGTGTTTTCGCATCGCGCGTTATTGGTAATGAAATCAATGAATTAAAGAAGTCTGGTAAGCCGGTCGTCGCATCGATGAGCAGCGCCGCAGCATCAGGGGGCTATTGGATATCCATGGCGGCCGACAAGATTATCGCCGCGCCGGCGACGATCACGGGCTCGATCGGCGTCCTGGGCATGTTCCCGACTTTTCAACGAACGCTCGACCGGATTGGCATTACAACAGACGGTGTCGGAACGACTAAATGGGCGGGTGAACTCCGGCCGGATCGCGAGATGTCTGCCGAGGCCCGGGAATTGTTTCAGTTGTTTGTGGAAAGTGACTACGACGATTTCATAACGGCGGTCGCAGAGAACCGGGGCATTGAAAAGGACCAGGTGGACCGAATAGCGCAGGGCAAGGTCTGGACTGGCGTTGATGCATTGGAAAACGGGCTCATTGACGAGCTTGGTACGCTGGATGATTCGATTGCTGCAGCCGCAGAGTTGGCTGAACTCGAGGATGGTGAGTACGGCCGAAAATATTATGAGCAGGAGTTGAGCGCCGCTGAACAACTGGCTGTAGAATTTCTCAGCAGTGCCGGGGCAAGTTCAATTATCGCCAATGCTGCGGATCGGCAGGTGACGTCTGTTGACAAGCTGAGGATCATGCTCGAGCAGGCGCTGGCACCGATGATGCTTTTCAACGACCCCAAGGGTAGCTACGCACATTGTTTCTGCGTGTTTGAGTAGGAGCGGGTCCCGACCCGCTCCTACAGGTTGCTATGACGCTCATCTATCCCCAATCGAGAATGACTTTTCCGGACTGGCCCGACGCCATCAATTCAAACGCTTCCTGGTAGTCGTTCAATGCAAATCGATGCGTAATAATCGGTTCGATCATCAGCCCGCTTTGTAACATGCTCGACATCTTGTACCAGGTTTCAAACATCTCCCGACCGTAGATCCCCTTGATCATCAGGCCCTTGAAAATTATCTGATTCCAGTCGATAGAGGTATCCGTTGGCGGGATGCCGAGGAGGGCGATTTTTCCACCGTGATGCATGGACTGCAGCATGTCGCGAAACGCGGAGGGGTTCCCGGACATCTCCAGGCCGACATCGAACCCTTCTTCCATGCCGAGCGCTTTCATCGTGTTGCTCACGGATTCCCGACTGACATTGAGTGCAACCGTGGCACCCATTTTGCGGGCAAGCTCGAGCCGGTAGTCATTAACATCAGTGATAACGACATGGCGCGCGCCGGCGAACTTTGCGATCGCAGCCGCCATGACGCCGATGGGCCCCGCACCGGTTATCAATA
>PVMS01024300.1_pt1 | contig 28440 bp, 27 predicted proteins | sample 1853461 | NCBI WGS metagenome assembly PVMS01 (sample SAMN08582032, study PRJNA380276) | Marine sediment metagenome, whole genome shotgun sequencing project. | isolation source: ocean sediment barecode stripped | collected 2017
CCTGAACATTTAAGATGTTTTTTTAATTATAAAGTGCAGTTGCACTTTATAATTAAAAAAACATCTTAAATGTTCAGTCTTGATCGTTGGCAAGAAATATTTGATGCACTTAATAAAAATAAGTTGCGTACTTTTCTTACCGGGCTTTCGGTAGCTTCTGGAGTTTTTATACTCGTCATACTTTTGGGTTTTGGACAAGGCATGCAGAACGGTATTAGCAAGGAGTTTGAAGGAGATGCTACCAACTTGATCTGGATCTGGTCACAAGTAACTACAAAAGAATACAAAGGATTAAATCCCGGGAGAAGGATTCAATTGGAAAATTCTAATTACGACTATATTAATTCCGTTTTTGGTGATAAAATAGAGTACAAATCAAGAAGGATGTGGGTTCGTCTTGGTAACGGCACCATTAATTACAAAACAGAATCAGGTGCTTACAACGTTCTAGGCGTAGATCCTGACACACAACAGATAGAAAATATGGCCCTAACAGCAGGTCGTTTTTTAAATTATTCAGATTTTGAATTAAAAAATAAGGTGGTTGTAATAAGCAGTAAAATAAAACGTGAACTTCTTAAAAACATAGATGATCCTATTTCTGAATATCTTCAAATATCAGGGATTAATTTTAAAATAATTGGCGTTTATTCGGATGGTGCAGGAGAGCGTGAAGAAGGTCGTGTTTTTATTCCCATATCAACGGCACAAAGTGTTTTTAACGGAGGTGAACGAGTTGACAATCTGGGTTTTACTGTAAAACCACAAGAAAATTTTGCAAAAACATTAGCTCTCTCTGCCAGAATGAGCTCGGAAATTAAACAATACCTAAAGGAAGCGCATGTAGTAGCTCCGGATGATGAAGGAGCTATATATGTGCACAACAGACTTGACGAAGCCAAACGATTTAGGAACTTAACAGATAGTATTGCATATTTTTTCTGGTTTGTTGGCATTTGTACTATTATCGCAGGCGTTGTTGGTGTAAGCAATATCATGTTAATTGTTGTTAAGGAGCGAACGAAAGAAATTGGAATCAGAAAAGCTATAGGAGCTAAACCCTTATCTATAATTGGTATGATATTACATGAATCCATTTTTGTAACAGCAGTCGCCGGCTTGGCCGGACTAATTTTTAGTATGGGTTTACTTGAAATAGTTGGCCCTAATGTTGAGGTAGACTATGTACTAAACCCATCAGTAAATTTCTCTATTGCTATGTCTATGGTAATTATATTAATAATTGCTGGTGCGATTGCAGGGTTTTTTCCGGCATGGCGAGCAGCAAAAATAAAACCAATCATAGCGCTAAAAGACGAATAAAGATATAACTATGTTTAACAGAGATCGTTGGAACGAAATACTGGAAGTACTTACAAGCAATTGGTTCAGAACCGTTTTGACTGCATTTGGAGTATTCTGGGGTATTTTTATTCTTATATTATTATTAGCGGCAGGTAAAGGCCTTGAAAATGGAATTAGACAGGATTTTGGAGATATCGCTACAAATACCATGTTCATGTGGACACAAAGAGTTAGCAAATCATATCAGGGAATGGCAAAGGGCAGGCGCTTTAATTATCGCCTCGATGATGTGTCTGATATAAGAGAAAAAGTGCCTAATTTGAGATTTATTTCACCTCGAAACCAACTAGGTGGTTTTAGAGGATCCAATAACGTAACAAGAGGTCTTAATACGGGAGCATTTGATGTATATGGAGATTATCCCGAAATCATCAAGCAGGAGCCAATGGAAATTACTCATGGCCGGTTTATAAATTATAATGATATCGACGAAAAACGAAAGGTAGCGATCATTGGTAACGCTGTTAAAACTACGTTGTACGAGTTAGGTGAGGAGGTTATAGGTAGCTATATTAAAATAAATGGGGTTAACTTCATGGTAATTGGCATCTATAAGAAAAAAGAATTCCGGCGGAAATGGAGAACAAGCACAAAAACAAATTTTTGTACCCTTTACCTCATTTTCACAAGCCTTTAACATGGGAGATAGAGTTGGCTGGATGGCTATAACTGCTGTTGACGGAACTCCCATCACATCGATTAAGAATCAAATTTTTGACATTGTCAAAGAAAACCACAAGATCCATCCCGAAGATCAACAAGCCGTTGGTCATTTTGATCTCTATCAACAATTCGCAAGAGTTGAAAATCTTTTTATGGCACTAAGAGTTATTGCTTATTTTGTTGGAATTTTGGTGCTATTATCCGGGGTGATCGGCGTCAGCAATATTATGCTTATCGTAGTAAAAGAACGTACCAAAGAAATAGGGATCAGAAGAGCTTTAGGTGCTTCTCCAGGAAATATTCGAGCTCAAATACTCACAGAATCAGTATTCTTAACTATTATTTCGGGTATGGCCGGTATCGTATTTGGAGCATTGATAATTTATGGCATTAATTATGGTTTGGATGTGTCCGGACCGGTAGATATGTTTGTTAATCCCAGTGTTGACTTGAGGGTAATTTCGGCAGCCTTGACCATATTGATAGTCTCGGGTTTATTTGCCGGATTAATTCCTGCACAAAATGCAATAAAAGTGAGACCAATAGATGCCTTAAGAACAGAATAACTATTAATTAAAAAAATAAAACAATGAAAAAATCTGTAACAATATTCATTTTAATATTTATCGTAGCAACCTTTTCAGGGGCCATGTACTATTTATATTCAAAAAACGCGGAAGATCCGGTGGTTTATAAAACAGAAAGTCCGACCAAGCTGACCATCATCAGAAAAACAGTGGCTACCGGTAGTATTCTTCCAGTAGAAGAAGTGCTCATTAAACCTAATATATCCGGAGTGATTGAAGAGATCTATGTGGAAGGTGGTGACATTTTAAAAACCAATGATCTGATTGCAAAAATTAGAGTAATTCCAAATTTGTCAGCGTTAAACAACGCCAATAATGCTATTAAAACCGCTAAGATCGCTGTGGATGATCAAGAACGCAATTATAATCGTCAAAGATCATTATTTAACAAGGGTGTTATCTCAAAACAAGAGCTTGAAAGAGCCGATGTTACTTATCAACAAGCTTTACAATCATATAAGGCTGCCAAGCAAAACTATGACATAGTAAAGACAGGTTCAACACGTGGATTGGGGTCATCGGCGAACACCTTGATTCGTTCAACGATTTCAGGTATGGTATTAGATATGCCCGTTGAAGTAGGTAATCAAGTAATTGAAAGTAATAATTTTAATGAAGGAACAACCATCGCGGCGCTTGCTGATGTAAATAATATGATCTTCGAAGGAAAAGTGGATGAATCTGAAGTTGGTAAAATAAAAGAAGGATTGCCATTGGAAATTGTTATTGGTGCTTTGGAAAATCTAACCTTTGAAGCTGAGCTGGATTATATCGCACCTCAAGGTAAATTAGAGAACGGTGCCGTTCAATTTGAGATCAAAGGTACACTCAAAAAACAAGACACAACTTTTATAAGAGCTGGTTTGAGTGCTAATGCATCTATTATCTTGGCAAAAGTGGATAATGTACTATCTATTAAAGAAGCGTTGTTACAATTCGATTCAGAAACTAAAAAGCCTTTCGTTGAAATAAAAAACGGGAATTCAGATTTTGTAAGAAAAGATGTTAAACTTGGTGTTAGCGATGGAATTAATGTAGAAATAATCGATGGACTAACCATGGAAGATGAAATTAAAGTTTGGAATATCATTAAATCTATGGATGGTGCTTAATAGAGCCTTTACAATTCCCAGCGAAGGGAAATAATGTTCTTGATCAGCTCGGGATAATTCCAACTTATTCCTCTCGCGGCAATCATGGTCAAACTATCTTGATGAGAACGATGTGACCGTGAGGCACCTGTCATATTGGGTTTCATATTCAAGTCGAATAGTTGATATTCTCCAATGTTATTTTTTCTACAGTCAATTCTTATAGGAGCTCTTGCTCCTATAAACTTCCCTGCCATTTGACATTTTTTAGAAATTTCTATGATCTCCCTGGATCGAAGTTCATCTCCCGATAACAACCTGCTATTATTAACAACCGCTACAACACCATTATATGGAGCTACCTCATTTATATGATTAACCCTTTCTACAGCAGGTAATGCCCAATGACTCCTCCTGCTCTCAACTAACCCATTAATCAAATATCTTCCGGGTGGCATTATGGATATCGTAATTTCTCTTCCCGGCAAGAATTCTTCAACCATTAATCTGTTGCCAAATATTTTAGAAAAATTTATATTTTTAAGTCCATTGTTCAATTCTTGTTTATTATAAACTACTATAACACCTTGACTCCCTCTTCCTCTAACAGGCTTTAAAACCAATGGAAATTTCAGTGTTAATCTTGATTCATCATCTAAACCTAAAAGGATAGATCTGGGAACCGGGAATGACTTTTCTCTTAATAATTCATTTGTATAGAACTTATTATCAAGTCTTTGTACACTTTCAGGGTCCTGCCCAACAAGGAGTAATTTTCTGTCTTTAAATTTTAAAATTGGATGTCTGGCATATAAAACCGTATTTAACCAAAAAGTATTTGCTCCTTTAAAAATTGCGGTTTCTATTCCCATTTCAGAATCAGGAAAAACCCAATCGAGGTCAGTTTCCTCATTGGGTGAATCAACCGGAGTAATTACCTCTATTTCGTTCTGAACTAATGCCAGAGCAATGTCTGCTCCACTATCGGAATAACCACCTTCTTTCATTGGCTTTACTATACCATCCACTACCGGCGGAGCTTTTGTTTGATATAATATGGCTACTCTTAATTTCATTTTACAACTTTTGCCATTGTTGGTGTTTTTCTCTCTTGCCACTGTTGGTGTTTTTCTCTCTTGCCACTGTTGGTGTTTTTCACCAACAGTGGTGTTCCTTTACCATTGATAGTGTTTTTCACCAACGGTATCATTCTTTAGTGTAGATGCTTTCCCTTTGTTCGTGTTTTTCACCAACAGTAATGCTCTTTTATGGTGAAAATGCCATCCAGTCTTAATCTTCAATATACAATTTTATCATAAATAATATGAAATCGGTTTTGCGTTATCCTCAATCAAAACAATACATGTATGTTAACTTTTATTCCACATTTTAGGATTGTTCTTGATATATCGCCGGATATTATACAAGGCCGTTTCATTCCTAATAACGTGATCATAAAATCTGGGTTGCCATGAAAATTTAGGATCAATTTGTCGAGATTCAAATGTGGTTCGCCCTTTGTACCATCGTATTATTCGTGACAAATTATCATGTAACATTGGGTTATGTTGTTTGGTAATACCGCCTGTTCCTGGTTTTGGGATTGTGTTATAGACGCGATTAATCGATTCGGTGTTGTAGACGCGATTAATCGCGTCTACAACAACAATTCCATGCATATGGTCCGGCATGATTACAAAGGCATCCAATGTGGCATATGAAAAATGCACAGGAATTTCCAACCAATATTTTTTGGCAAATTTTCCCTTTTGGGACAAAATCATCCTATTATCTACAATTTCACCTAAAAAATGTGCTCTCTTTTGGGTGCATATTGTTATAAAATAATTTCCGCTAGAGGAATAATTCCAATTTTTTAAACGTGCAGATTCAATACGATATTTGTTCTTATATAATGCCATATATCCACTTGGTGTAATCTAGGTATAAAAGAAATCACGTTTTATCATATTTTTTTCTACATTTGACCTAATCTCCTTAGGTTGTTAAGTATTCGGTGATCTAATTGTCATCATCTACAACGAGAGTTCTTAAATATTTTAAAAATTGAAAAGGCTTGTCAAAATATATTCTTTATTGTTCTTTTTTGGAATTATTTTTCAAACGTATGCACAGGATCTGTTAACTTTTAAAGTTGATACAGGATCATTTGGCCGGATTGATTGTCCCGTTTCTTTGAACATTTCTACATCAAACTTGGATATTAACCCGGAAGAATTACAATTAATGGAATATTTGGACAATTCAAGAAAATTTGTACCAAGTCAGTTTGATAAGGAAAAAAATCAACTTTGGTTTATTTTGAATGGATTTACAGCCAAACAAACCTTGCGTGAATTTGTGCTCATAAAAAAAAGTAAAAAAAATAAATCTCAACAAATCGAAATTAAGAAAAAAGATGGTGGTTTACTGTTGTCCTTTAAAAATAACCCCATATTAAAATACCAATATGAGATCATTTTCCCACCAAAGGGCATAGATGAAAAATATAAAAAATCAGGATTTATTCACCCTGTATGGTCTCCTGGAGGGGAGGCTTTAACAAGAATACAGGCTCCTGACCATTATCACCACTACGGTATATGGGGTCCCTGGACCAGAACCCATATTGGAGATCGGCAGGTAGATTTTTGGAATCTGGCTGATGGACAAGGAACAGTACTTTTTAAGCGCTTTACAGACCAAACACAAGGGGATGTATACACCAGGTTTGTAGCTTTACAGGAACATATTGATTTTGGAGCTTCATCTGAAAATAGAATTGCGCTCAATGAAGAATTGAAAATAAAAGTATGGAATATTGGATCCACAAATAAATCATGGTTGATTGATTATACTACGACGATCAAGAGTGAATTGGAAAATGGAATTTTATTTGACGCTTATCGTTATGGAGGTGGAATTGGATTTCGTGCTACAGAAAAATGGCATAAGGACAATTCAACCGTATTGACTTCGGAAAACAATGATAGATTGACTGCAGACGGAAGCTCTGCGAAATGGGTAATTATTGAAGGGGCGTCGAAAACCAAAGAAGGAAGAAGTGGCATCTTATTTATGGGATTTCCTACTAACAAAGAATTCCCTGAGCCAATGCGTGTTTGGCCAATTAATGCCAATGATGGAAGGGGTGATATGTTTTTTGAATTCTGTCCAATTCGGTATGAAGAGTGGAAAATTGAAAGTCAAAAAGAATATAACCTGAAATACAGAATGCTGATTTTTGACGGTATACTGACGGATAAGCAAGCAGAAATATATTGGCAAGGATTTGCAGATCCACCAAAAATAATAATCAATTCCAATCAGCAACCATAATAAAAAATGAAAAATTTAATTCAATCTTTCTTTATGGTTAACGTTATCACACTGATATACAATCAAGTAAATAATTAAAATAAACATGTTCTAATCCAGATTATAAATGGTGGAGGCTATGTTCATAAAAATATTTCCTCGAGCATCAAAGCCATTGAAGAAATTTATAAATTAGAAAAAAAGAAATTAGCATTTAATAGTAATCGTCTAAAATAATGAATAGAATTCTAATAATCACAGCGATCTTTATTTTGTATTCGGTAAGATCCCAATCGCAAACCATAGTTACAGCAAAAAAAATTGGTGACAAAATTGAAATACGCGCAAACGGTAATTTGCTTACTAATTACATCCTTTCAGAACATGAAAAATACCCTTTCTTTTATCCCGTGAACGGGCCCTCGAAAGCTAGTGTTACATCTATGCGGAATGGCAACTATCCACATCACAGTTCCTTATTTTTTGGATGTGATAAAGTGAATGGTGGTAATTACTGGCAGGAAGGAATTGAACGTGGGCAAATTATTTCTTTTCGGGCAGATATTCTTGAAACTGGAGGACAAAAAGTTGTAATTGAGAACGAATGCATTTGGAAACGACCGGGAGCAGAGCCACCCATAAAGGACAAACGAATCATAACAGTAACTGTGATCTCAGAAGACAAATATCAAATTGATTTTAACATTACTATGGAAATGTTGATGGATGTAACTATCAATAAAACCAATCACTCGTTGTTCAGTGCAAGAATGGATCCTGATCTTGCTGTTATCAACGGAGGTACTATAATAAATGCGGAAGGGAAAACAGGAGAAAAAGGAACTTTTGGAAAACCTTCGGCCTGGATCGATTACTATGGAAAAAGAATGGGAGGAATAGAAGGAATGGCTATATTACAGCACCCAACAAACGCATTCTTTCCATCGCCGTGGTTCACACGAGATTATGGATTTTTCTCTCCTACACCGATGTATTGGCCAGAAAATGATAAGTTTACACATCTCAACAAAGGTGAAAAGATCAAATTGAAATATAGGGTACTGGTTCATTCTGGAGACCATGAGCAAGCAAAAATTGCGCAAGAATTTGAAAATTATAAATCGGAATAATCTATAAAATACAATTCACATGAAACGAAGAAATTTTATTAAGAAAACTGTCGCAGGTAGTACCGGAGCATTTTTTATACCAACTATTTTACCTTCTAATATATTTGGGAAAACTGCGGCGAATGGAAAAATTAATATTGGTCAAATTGGTTGTGGCAGAATAGCCAGAAGTCACGATATGGCGGAAACTTTGAAATATGATAACGCAAGACTAATTGCTGTTTCCGATGTTGATAGTAACAGAATGAAAGATGCAAAAGTATTGGTGGAAAATTATTATGCCGATAAAACAGGAAGTAAAAAAACGGTTGATGTGAAAATGTACGGCGATTATAAAGAGATGCTGTTGAACCCTGATATTGATGCCGTTATAATCAGTACACCAGACCATTGGCACTCACAACCGGCTATTGAAGCCGCTCTGGCAGGAAAAGATGTTTACCTTCAAAAACCTACTTCTTTAACGCTTGAGGAAGGACGCATTTTGAGTGATATTGTCAGAAAAAACGGGACAATACTTCAAGTGGGAACACAACAGCGATCTTCACCTCAATTCAGAATAGCAGCCGAATTGGTACGGAACGGAAGAATTGGAAAATTACATACCGTTAAAATAGGACTACCGGGTGACCCATCGGGTCCTGAGGCGGCAACTATGCCTATTCCAACCAACTTAAATTATGATATGTGGTTAGGTTCAACCCCTTGGATTCCTTATACAGAAATACGAGTTCATCCTCAAAAGGGCTATGGCAGACCCGGATGGCTCAGACAAGAACAGTTTGGTGCAGGTATGATTACCGGATGGGGCCAACACCATTATGATTCTGCCGCATGGGGTATGGATACAGAATTAACCGGACCCATCTCAGTGGATGCCGTGGCGCAATTCCCTAATTCTGGAGTTTGGGATGTTCACGGAGATTTTATGGCAAAAGCAAAATATGCAAATGGAATAACAATGTATACAAGTGGGGGTTACACTAATGGCATCAAATATATCGGAACCGATGGTTGGATATTTGTTTCCAGAGGAAGTTATTCTGCAACGGCCTCCGATCCTGTTTCTAAATCGAAAAGCACTAAGGCTCTGGATGCCAGCGACCCTAAAATACTCACCTCTGAAATTGGAGCCAGTGAAATACACCTTTACAAAAGTAATGAACAACATGGTAACTGGCTTGAATGTATTGGAAATAGAAAAGAGCCAATATCACCTGTAGAGATTGGTCATCGTGCCTGCAGTGTTTGTTTGATTACATACATATCTATGAAGTTGGAAAGAAAATTATTATGGAATCCTGATACGGAGAGATTTACTAATGATGACGAAGCAAATGCCATGTTGTCCCGATCACAAAGATCACCTTATGGGGTGAACAATATAAAAGGAATTTAATACTAAATGAATGAAATTAATAAAATATACAGCAATAGCATTTAGTTTTATTTTGACATCATGTGGAAATAAAACTGGCAAACAAGAGCCAACCATAACAAATAAAAGCGCAAAGGAGATGAAAAGTGAAGTAATTATAATGACCCTGGATCCTGGTCATTTTCATGCCGGCCTTGTTCAAAAATCTATGTATGATCAGGTAAATGATACGGTGTATGTTTATGGACCGGAAGGGGAAGACATTACGGACCATCTCAGTCGTATTGACAGATACAATACTCGTGACGAAAATCCTACAGAATGGGTGGAAAAAGTATATATAGGAGAGGACTATCTCAAAAAAATGATTGCTGATAAACCAGGGAATGTAATGATGGTTTCTGGCAGGAATAACCTAAAAATGGGATATATTAAGGCTGCTGTGGATGCTGGAATAAATGTATTTGCGGATAAACCTATGGTTATAAGTTCGGAAGATTATGCCCTGTTAGAAGAAGTATTCGAAATAGCAAAACAAAAGGATTTGTTGGTTTATGATATTATGACTGAGCGTTTTGAAATTAATACGATATTACAAAGAGAACTTTCTATGACCCCAGAAGTATTTGGTGAATTGACGGAAGGCACTAAAGAAGACCCTGCCATTACTAAAGAAAGTGTACATCACTTTTTTTAAATATGTATCGAGTAAACCATTGAAAAGACCGGAATGGTTTTTTGATACCAAACAAAGAGGTGAAGGCTTAAATGATGTTTCAACACATTTGGTTGATCTGGTACAGTGGGAGGCATTCCCAAACCAGATACTAAATAAATCAGATATTGAGATAGTCGATGTCAAGCACTGGAAAACGATTTTAACTTTAGACCAATTCAGAAGGGTGACCGGTTCAAATTCCTTTTCTGAATTTCTCAAAAAAGATGTTAAAGGTGACAAACTTCAAATATATTGCAATGGTTCTATTACCTATAAAATAAGAGGGAAATATGCCAAAACATCGGTAACATGGAATTATGAAGCTCCGGAAGGTACAGGAGATACACATTATAGCATTATGCGAGGCACTAAATGTGATTTGATCATAAAACAAGGAAAAGAGGAAAGTTATAAGCCAAAATTATACATAACTATAAAATCAAATTCAGCTATAGCTGAATTTGAAGACAAATTAAAAAATGAAATTGAATCAAAAATTTCTATAAATTATCCGGGGTTAGAACTTCGTAAGATAAATGACACTACCTGGATCATTGATATTCCACAAAAATATAAAATTGGCCATGAAGAACATTTTGGTGAAGTGACAAAAAATTATTTGAAATATTTAAGAGAAGAAAATATTCCTGAGTGGGAAGTACCAAATATGCTCGTAAAATATTATACAACCTCACAAGCTTCTACAATGGCACATGATTAATATATTTTAGTGCTAATAGAAAAAAAAAACCGCCAAGAAAACTTGGCGGTTTTGCTATTCAATCAGAGAATTTAAATTACTTTTTCTCCTCTTCTTCATTTACCTCTTCAAAATCCACATCTTGTACATCATCTCCTTCTTGTGAAGCTTCAGCTCCTGTATCAGCTCCCGGTTGAGCACCTTCTGCACCACCTTGTGCTTCTGCCTGTGCTTTGTACATTTCTTCCGAAGCAGCTTTCCATGCCTCATTGATCTTTTCCATTGCAGCGTCTATTTGCGCAAGATCTTTTGATTCGTGCGCTTTTTTCAACTCTTCCAATGCAGCTTCAATTGGTTCTTTTTTATCTGCTGATAATTTTTCTCCAAACTCTTTCAATTGACTTTCTGTTTGGAAAATCATAGAATCCGCACCATTGATTTTTTCTGCTATTTCTTTAGCTTTTTTATCCTCTTCAGCGTTAGCTTCAGCATCTGCTTTCATTTTTTTGATATCTTCTTCAGACAGGCCGGATGAAGCTTCAATACGAATATTGTGTTCCTTACCTGTACTCTTATCTTTAGCCGTAACATGGATAATACCATTGGCATCGATATCAAAAGTTACCTCAATTTGAGGAACCCCTCTTCGAGATGGTGGAATTCCGTCTAAATGAAATCTACCTATTGTATTATTATCTGCGGCCATTGCTCTTTCACCTTGTAAAACATGAATTTCTACAGATGGTTGGTTATCGGCAGCTGTTGAAAATACCTGAGATTTTTTCGTAGGAATTGTTGTATTGGCCTCTATAAGAGAAGTCATTACATTACCCATAGTTTCAATACCTAAAGAAAGGGGCGTAACATCCAGCAACAATACATCTTTTACATCACCGGTTAGAACACCTCCTTGAATAGCAGCTCCAATTGCCACTACCTCATCAGGATTCACACCTTTTGAAGGTTTTTTTCCAAAGAATTTTTCAACTTCTTCTTGAATTCTAGGCATACGTGTTGAACCTCCAACTAAAAGAACCTCATCGATGTCAGATTTAGATAAATCTGCACCTTTTAAAGCTTTTGCTACAGGAGACATTGAACGCTTGATCAGTGAATCAGCAAGCTTTTCAAACTGAGCTCTTGTCAAAGTCCTTACCAAGTGTTTTGGTCCTGAAGCTGTAGCAGTAACATAAGGTAAATTGATCTCTGTTTTTGAACTTGAAGATAATTCAATCTTAGCTTTTTCCGCAGCTTCTTTTAATCTTTGCAAAGCCATCGGATCTTTTCGCAAATCAATATTTTCTTCTTTATTGAACTCATCAGCTAACCAGTCGATGATAACCTGATCAAAATCATCACCACCTAAATGTGTATCTCCATTTGTTGATAATACCTCAAATACACCATCACCAATTTCCAAGATAGAAATATCAAAAGTACCTCCACCTAAATCATAAACTGCTATCTTTTTATCATGACCAGATTTGTCTAATCCGTAAGCCAAAGCTGCTGCTGTTGGCTCGTTAATAATACGGCTAACTTTTAGACCTGCTATTTCACCGGCTTCTTTAGTTGCCTGACGTTGGGCATCATTAAAATAAGCCGGTACGGTAACCACAGCTTCTTTTACTTCATGCCCTAAATAATCCTCAGCGGTTTTTTTCATTTTTTGTAATATCATCGCTGAAATCTCTTGAGGAGTATATAATCTTCCATCGATATCCACTCTTGGCGTATCGTTATCTCCTTTTGCCACTTTATAAGGCACTCTTCCTACTTCTATTTTACATTCAGAAAATTTATTTCCCATAAACCTTTTGATAGAATATATGGTTTTGGTTGGATTAGTTACAGCCTGACGTTTGGCAGGGTCACCAACTTTACGTTCACCATCTTCAACAAAAGCAACAATAGAAGGAGTAGTTCTTTTTCCTTCAGCATTAGGAATTACAACCGGCTCATTACCTTCCATTACAGATACGCATGAGTTTGTTGTTCCTAAATCTATTCCTATTATTTTACTCATAATTTTATATTTTTTAATTAATTTAATTTCAATTTCCGAAAATATAATGTCAATCATTATGCCATTGCTTCATTTCATTTGTTTTGGCAGAAATGTCTTTTTCAAAATGACAGAGTGGCAGAAATACGACCATTTCTTAAACTGTTTGGATAACTATGCATCGTATTTCACTATTATTAAAGTGAATAAAACACTAATGTTTAACCAACTTTGTTGTTCAGATGACGCACTTAAAACCACTTTTTTCCGTTAATCATAAAAAAAGATTTCAATTTTAGTAAAATGAAAAATTTATTAGCCCTATTTCTCTTCTTATTATCACAGATCACTTTTTCCCAACAAAATATGGATAGAGAATTCAGAGGGGTTTGGATTGCCACAAAGGATAATATAGATTGGCCTAGCTCCAAAACTTTGAGTACGGAGCAACAAAAAAAAGAAATTATCGAACTTTTAGATCTATTTGAAGATTTAAATTTCAATGTCATTATTTTTCAAATAAGACCTTCTGCTGATGCTTTTTACAATTCAAAATACGAGCCATGGTCTCCTTATTTAAACGGGAAAAATGATAAGGCTCCCGCACCATATTACGATCCATTGGCGTTTATAATTTCTGAGACACATAAACGTGGTATGGAATTTCATGCCTGGTTAAATCCCTATCGGGCAATAATAAATTACAAAAAATTTCAATCCAATCCTTTTGCTTTAACCTATGAAAAACCGGAATGGTTTATCAACTATGGCAAGAATAAATATTTCAATCCAGGAATACCGGAAGTCAGAAAGTATACCAATAGTATAGTTGCTGATATTGTTCAAAATTATGATATAGACGCAATACATTTTGATGATTATTTTTATCCCTATAAAATTGCAAAAGAGAAATTTCCTGATGATAATGCTTTTAAAGAATTTGGAGGAAAGTTTTACCCTAAGAATGTTGATGACTGGAGAAGAAATAATGTCAATATAATTATTGAAGAGTTATATACTACTATCAAAACAATCAAGCCGTGGGTACAATTTGGAATTAGTCCATTTGGAGTTTGGCGAAACAAAAGTGTTGATCCTAAAGGCTCAGACACCCAGGCGGGACAAACAAATTATGACGACCTGTATGCTGATGTTCTATTCTGGCTAAAAAAACAATTGGTTGGACTATGTCTTGCCCCAAGATTATTGGCATATAGGATTTAAAAAGGCCGATTATATAAAAGTGGCAACATGGTGGTCAGAGAATAATTATGACACGAACTTATATATAGGTCACGGCATGTATCGGATGGGCAGCACGAAAAGTAAGGCCTGGAAGAAGCAAAACAAAACTGAAATAGAGAAACAGATCGATTTCAACAGATCTGTTTCTAATATAAACGGCTCAGCATATTTTAGCGCTAAAAGTTTTTTGAAAAACCCACTCGGAATTAATGAACTTTTAAAAAAGAATTACTATTCTGATATTGTACTTCCTCCATCGACAGATCACAATCAAAAGTTCATTCCAGAAGCCGTTTCTAATGTGAATTTCACCAAAGAAAAAAATAAAATATTCAAATTAAGTTGGGAGTTCTTACTTGAAAACAAGGAAAAAGAGGCAATTAAATTTTTAGTTTATCAATTCAAAACTAATGAGATGGTCGATTTAAGCAAACAATCAAAAATTATTGAATTAACAGGAAACAAGTTTATAGAACTAAGCAAAAAGGATCTCAAAAACGGGAATGTATTCCAAATTATTGCGGTGAGCAGAAACAATAATATGAGTATCCCTGTACAATATATCAGGTAAATTATTAATGAATTTCAATATCAAACTTATCAAGCAAACCTTTCACCTCAGATAATGAAAACTTTGCCTTTACAATTTGATTAAGCTCGGGGTCAATAGAATAATTATAAGCTGTCCGAAAATCAACCTTCCTTAAAATTGTATTTTCAAAAAATGCCCGACTTAAATCACAATTTATAAAGTTCATATTCGTCAAATCTGATTCGGTAAAATCGACTTCTTGTAAACTGCAATCACTAAATTTAGTGTTCTTCAATTCTAAATTATAGAAAGAAGATAAATTCAGTTGACAAGTATCAAAATCAATCGAGAACAACAGAGTATTACATTTATCGAATTGCACGCCAAGCATCTTACAGTTTTTAAATTTGATTTCCCTAAGTGTTGTATTGTTCAATTGTACATTACTTAAATTACAGCCTTCAAACTCACATTCGCCGAAACTTATATCTGATAGGTCTAAAGTAGAAAAATTGCAATTGATAAATGTACAGTATTCATAATCGGCAAATTCCAGTTTACTTTGTAGCAGGAAATCAATCCCATTAAATTCTTTACTATCAACAAATCCTTTGTTCATTTTGACAATTATTCTAAAAATTATCTCGTAAATACCAATTCATTTTCAGAAGACAAATTATCATCAAAACCATAACCCCCAACGTTAAAACCTTTTATGCCATCTATAGTATTAATATCATTTTCAATTATATATCGTACCATTTGCCCTCGGGCCAATTTGGCAAAGGTCATAATAGTTTTATACTCTCCATTTTTATAATCCTTAAATATTGGTGTAATTATTGGCACTTTCAATTCTTTTGGTTTAATAACCTTAAAATACTCATTACTTGCCAGGTTTATGAATAATTCATCCGTGGACATCTCTTTGTTCAATTCTTCGGTAATGGTATTGCCCCAAAACTGGTACAAATTATTCCATTTACCAATCTTTAATTTTGTACTCATTTCCAGACGATAAGCCTGAATTAGGTCCAGGGGTTTAAGCAAACCATATTGACCGGACAAGATTCTCAATTTATCTTGTAACTGTGCCATTTTTTCTTTGGGAATTGTATTAACATCTAATCCTCTATATACCTCTCCCGTGAAGGCAAATATAGCTTGTTTCGCGTTTTGCGCTATGAAAGGCAATTTCCATTCCTGATTTCGTTCATAATTTAATCTACCCAAATTATCAGAAATGGACATTAATTTCGACAGTACTCTAGCGGATTTCTTTTTTAAAATTTTATTCAACCTTTCTGCTCGTGGTAAAAAAACAGGCTGTGTAGATTCATTTATAGTCGATTTCGTGTCAAAATTCAAAGACTTGGCCGGTGATATAATTATTTTCATATTCTAGTTTTCTGTGAACACAAATTTAAGTTATTTCATTAATTTCTCCATTTACAAACTCAAAATTAAAATCTCCCTTTATTCTAAAATCAGATACATACGCTTCATCATCTGTTGGAAACCATTTTTTTTTCATAGGATTGACCAATATAAACATTCCCTCATCATTTCCAACAGCACAGAATCTTTCGAAGTTACCATCAAAAACATCAATTTTTTGTATTCGATCTAACTTACGATATGTCTTTTCTAATTCAGTTGTTACCAATCCGATTTCACTAAGATTCAAAATCGAACTTGATGAAAATTTATCTTCATTATAAGCTTTTATATTCTTTCGAGAAATAAATTCAACGATATTAAAATCTTTATCATAAAAATAGAACGCTTTTGCATTCCATGATTCAAAATTAGCAATCTCCTTACCCTCAAAACGTAGTATCCCCACCCTGTCTTTTAACCAATTTAGTGCATCTTCTACCCCATTTGACGGAATATTGAACGCAAAATGGTAAGGCTGAATAAATTCTTTGAATTTAAATGTCAAGATACTGGAGCCAATTTTCAAACTGCCACTTTGTGATGTTCTTTTCAAGAGCTGCAATTCTAAAACATGAACATAGAAATCCAATTGTTCATCCAAATTATTTGTATAAATTATGAGTTCTTCAATTTTCATTGGTAGTAAAAATAGTACCATCCGAATAGATTAAAAAGATATTCCTATACTATAATTTTATTTTAAAATAAATAATATTTATTGCTTCATCTTCTTCAAAATGATAATACAAATCGAAACAACTCACTAACTATTGAATAGTTTAGCTTGATGCTTAGGTCCGAAAAAGCTAAATTCGCTTATCTGATAATGAAATCAATTGAAACTAACCTTATCTGGATATTATAAGTCATTGAAAATTGAAAAAATATAAAATATGAAAGTGACAGCATCGATTTGCCTGATAATTCTTTTGCTTGTTCACTGTGAAAATAAAAAGTCAGAATTAGATTTTTTAATTGGCACATGGAAAATGGAAGATAAGGAGCAATATGAAGTTTGGAAAAAAAATGATAAAAATGAACTTATTGGACATTCATATACTCTTGACAATGATCAAAAAATGATCACAGAAACTTTATCTTTAAAAAAAATAGACAATCAAATTATATACGAAGCAACAGTTCTAAATCAAAATGACGGAAAACCAATTCAGTTCAGATTAAATAATGACATCACAGCATACTTTTCATTTGAAAATGACAAGCACGATTTTCCTAAAAAAATTCAATATGAAAAAATCGGTAATTACAAAATAAAGGTTACAGTTTTGGGTGATAAAAACAAGGGCTTTTCATATGTCCAAATAAAACAATGAGTAAAATCAACTCGTAACAACAAGAGGTTTGAATATAATTATAGCTTATTGATTAACTCAAAATTTGAACAGGTAATAAGCTGAAAGTTATCTTTTTTCAGTAAGAAATATTTACCAAACCAATGGGTCTTAGTAATAATTATTCCCTCTGGTTTAACGAATAATTACGCCATTTATCAATACACATTTGCATATCTTCCGGTAACTCAGAATCAAAACTCATATACTTTTTTGTTTTTGGATGAGTAAAACCTAAGGTTTTGGCATGTAATGCCTGACGTGGTAAGATCTTAAAACAATTTTCAACGAATTGCTTATACTTGGTGAAAGTTGTTCCCTTTAAAATTCTATTTCCCCCATATCTCTCATCATTAAATAAAGGATGCCCAATATGCTTAAAGTGTGCTCTTATTTGATGAGTTCTACCGGTTTCTAACTTACATTGTACTAAGGTAACATAGCTAAATCTTTCGATCACCTTATAACGCGTCACTGCATGCTTACCAAAATCCCCTTCAGGGAAAACATCCATCTGCAATCGGTTTTTAAAACTTCTACCAATATTTCCTTCAATAATGCCTTTTTCATCTTCCATATTCCCCCACACCAAAGCGAGATATAATCTTTGTGTGCTTCTATCAAAAAACTGTTTGGCTAAATTCGCCATAGCGAATTCAGTCTTTGCAACAACCAATAAACCACTTGTATCTTTATCTATTCGATGCACAAGGCCTGGGCGTTCATTACTGTCCTTTGGTAAGTTTTCAAAATGGTATATCAGTCCATTCACTAAAGTACCGCTATAATTTCCATGTCCCGGATGTACCACCAAGCCTGCAGGTTTATTAACAACAATTACTTCATCATCTTCATAAACTATATCAATAGCTATATCTTCCGCAACCAATAAATTTTCATGAGGTGGATGTGCCAGAACAACACGAACAACATCAAGAGGCTTTACTTTATGATTCGATTTAACCACAGCGTCATTTATTAAAACATTACCCGCTTTTATGGCTTGTTGAATTTTATTACGAGTGGCATTCTCAATAAAATTCATTAAATATTTATCAACTCGAAGTGGCTCCTGACCTACGCTAGCAGTAAAATTATAGTGTTCATAAAGCTCATCGTTTATTATATCACCTGCATTTTCGTTCATCATCAAAAGCCTATTTATAAACTTTGGTATTTAGACTGTCTCTTTTTTGCAATCCATCACCCAAGATCAAATCGATAGTTGTGTTTTTTGGCAATTTATCTCCAGGTTTTATTTTTCTTTTATTCACCTCTAAACTCCTTACAACATCAAGTCCTAAATCTTTAATATACAATTCTTTACCTATTTTAAATCCAGTTGATTTTAATTGTATGACAACTTGCCTTTTTGTAAGACCTATTACCTTTGGTACGGTAATTTTTCTATAAGTAGATGGATTGAGCGTTAAATATATTTTTCTTTTTTCTTTTACAAAATCTCCGGCAGAGGGGTTTTGGCTTATCACTGATTTAGGTGGGAATTTGGGGTTGAAAGATGCAGAATCAAGAACATAAAAGGTGAGGTTTGTGTCAGAAAGAATTTTTTCCGCTTCAGACGTTGATAATTTTTCCAGATTGGGTACTGCAATTTTCTGATCGTGTTTTGTATAATAGTGCATCCATTTGGAAATACCAAAAAACATAATAATCACTACAACGATCATAAAAATAATAGTTCTTAAAAACTCTTTGCTTTTTATATATTTCAATATTTTCATCCTACTTTATTATTTTCCAAATATACTTTAAAAATTGATATCATTAATAAATGCAGGCAGGCAATACAAGTTCTTTTTTGTAAGTTTGTAAGAATACATCAAGATATAAAATGAAAAAAAATATTGCCATTATTATGGGCGGCTATTCCTCGGAAGTTGAGATTTCTTTAAAAAGCGGAAATGTTGTTTATAATTCGCTTGACAAAAACAAATACAATAGATATCGAGTTCTTATTTTAAAAGAAAAATGGATTCATTTGGATGAAAATGAAATAGAGCATCCCATCAATATGGCAGATTTCACTACCAACATTAATGGCTATAAAATTAAATTTGATGCTGTATTTAATGCTATACATGGACATCCAGGCGAAGATGGTGTCATTTTATCTTATCTTGAATTATTAGGCATACCCCATACGTCAGCACCCTCCTATCAAATGGCGTTGACTTTTAATAAAAGAGATTGTTTGAGTGTGGTAAAAGCTTATGGAATTAAAACTGCCAACGCCTATTATTTAAATGAAGGAGATTCAATTAATGAAGAGGAGATCGTTGAAAAAGTTGGATTGCCATGTTTTGTTAAGGCAAACAGGGCGGGTAGTAGTTTTGGAATTTCAAAAGTGCATAAAATTGAACATTTGAAAGATGCCATTAAATTGTCTTTGAAAGAGGATGATGAAATTATTATTGAATCGTTTTTGGATGGAAGGGAAGTATCTGTTGGCGTAATTACATATAATAATGAAATTAAAGTTTTACCGATAACTGAAATTACTACCGATAATGATTTCTTTGATTATGAGGCTAAATATAAGGGGAAATCTGAGGAAATTACACCGGCAAAGTTGTCGGAAAAAGAGGAGCAACGCATCAATGACGTGGCAAAAAGAGTATATAAAGTTTTGAGGATGAGTGGATTTTCAAGAAGTGAATTTATACTGATTGGCGGTGAACCTTACTTATTAGAAATGAATACTGTTCCCGGTTTAACGTCGCAAAGTTTATTGCCTCAGCAGGCTAATATTGCCGGGATTAGTTTGACAGAATTATTTGGTAATGCGATAGAGATGACATTGAAATGACATGCTAAATTGCCATAGAATACTTTAGTTTGAAATTAATTGTTATTTTTGATATATAAATAAGTCATAAATCGAGCTAATCTCCTTATTTAGGTCTAAAAAATGAATAGAGCAGTTTTTCCCGGATCCTTTGACCCTCTGACATTGGGACATGCAGATATCATCAATAGAGCCATTCCTTTATTTGATGAAATTATAATTGCAATTGGAACTAATGCCGAAAAAAAATATATGTTCACTATTGAAGAACGAAGGAAATTTATAGAAAAAACCTTTGTAAACAATTCAAAAATAAAAGTGGATACTTATCAGGGATTAACGATTGACTATTGTAAAAAAGTAGGGAGCAATTATATTTTACGAGGCCTCAGAAATCCTGCGGATTTTGAATTTGAAAAAGCAATTGCGCAAACCAATCGAAAAATGTCTCATATAGAAACCGTTTTTTTACTGACAAGCGCAGACAATTCTTATATAAGTTCAAGTATAGTTAGAGACATTATCAGAAATAATGGTGATGTTTCGCTTTTAGTTCCTCCCGCAGTTCTTGAAAAATAATTAGGGAAAAATCACCAATCTAATGGTCATATTCAAAAAGTCCTTTTTCAAACTTTTCAGGATCTTCCGCTAAATGATAACGAGGGTCATCAATTGCCTCAATGATCACTTCGTGAAATTTTTCATCTGCTTTAAAAAGTAATTCTTTACAATCCTGACTTAAATGCTTTAGATGAATTGTTTTTCCGGCAGCTTCATATTTTTTAACCAGATTCAGGATCGCTTCAAAAGCCGAGTGATCACTCACTCGTGATTCTATAAAATCTATTTCCACACTTTGAGGATCATTTTTTACATCGAACTTTTCATTGAAATCCGCTATTGAACCAAAAAACAGAGGCCCCCAAATTTCATAAATTTTAGTACCATCGGCTTTCATTCGTTTTCTTGCCCGGATACGTTTGGCACTTTCCCATGCAAAAACCAATGCGCTGACAATAACTCCCGAAACAACAGCAATTGCCAGATCAAAAATTACAGTTAAGGACGATACTAAGATCAATACAAAAAGATCCGTTCGCGGAATTTTGTTGATGATCCTAAAACTACTCCAGGCAAAAGTTCCTATTACTACCATAAACATCACCCCTACCAAAGCGGCTATAGGTACCTGTTCGATCAAACCGGAAGCAAATAATATAAATCCGAGTAAAGTTAGCGCTGCAACGATACCGGATAGCCTCGTTCTACCTCCACCCTTTATATTTATGATGGACTGTCCTATCATGGCACAACCACCCATTCCTCCAAATAACCCGGTAACCATATTTGCGCTTCCCTGAGCAACACACTCCCGGTTTCCATTACCGCGAGTCTCGGTCAACTCATCAATTAGGTTCAGGGTCATTAAAGATTCTATCAAACCAATAGCTGCTAATATTATAGCGTAGGGTCCAATAAATTTAAATGTTTCAAAGTTCATCGGAATTTTTGAAAAGGTCTCTAAATGTAATACAGGCAGCCCTCCTTTCAGGCCTTCTCCTCCACCGTCTTTAATAAACGAACCTACCGTAGCAACATCGAGGCCTCCAAATATTACAATTGCCGATACTACTAATATTGCCACCAATGCCTCCGGAAATTTTGATAATGACCTTATTTTAGGCAAACCCCACATAATTAACATTGTGAGGGCAACCAAAGCCATCATAAACCAAAAATTAGCATCGTGTTCTTTTGGAAACATACCTAATTGAGAGATAAAAATAACGATCGCCAATCCATTTACAAATCCCATCATTACAGGATGAGGAATTAATCTAACGAATTTTCCCAATTTTAGAACACCCGCCATTATCTGAATAAAGCCCATTAATATTACAGTTGCAAAAAGGTAATACAAGCCCAGATTTTCATCTACAGATCCCCTGGTATTTCCTTCAGAAACAAGTGAAACCATAACCACTGCCAAAGCTCCTGTAGCCCCGGAAATCATGCCTGGTCGACCTCCGAATACTGAAGTGATTATTCCAACCATAAAGGCTGCATACAAACCCACCAATGGATCAACACCGGCCACAAACGCAAAGGCTACAGCTTCAGGTACAAGAGCCAAGGCCACCGTTATTCCTGAAAAAATGTCATTCCTTGCATTTGTTACTCTCTTGCGTATAAATTTTTCCATGGTTAAATTTTAAGAATTGGCAAAAGTACGTCATTCCAATTAATGTTCCTTAATTATTTTGTAAATGATTAAATAACAATTTTATATTACCATAAGTATTCTCAAGAGCCTTTTTCGTATTTACACTATTCTTAAAAACAACTTCCGTAATATCCTCTTCAATTTGTGGAATCAAAGTTCCATAAAAATCAGTTTTCATCAAATACCACTGAGTGATTTTTAAGGTATCCCGTCCATCCCTTTGAAAAATATGATATGTTTTTGGTAGTTTTTTTTCAATAGTTAGATCACTCAAACCACATTCCTCTTTAACTTCTCTAATTGCCGCTTCTTTTTTTGATTCGCCCTGTTCAATTTTACCCTTTGGCAAATCCCATTTATTCAGTCTGAAAATAAACAGGTTGTCACCATGATCACTCTTAACAAGCCCACCTGCAGCCCTTTCAATTTTAAAAAATTCTTTAAATTTTTTCCATAATTCTTTTAAATCAGAATGATATAGAAATATCGCATCTAATTCTCCGGATATCGTCATTTTCAGGACCGAACTGATTGAATTCTCATCAAATCGAAAAAAATTAATATCAGATCTATTTGTAAGATTATCTGTCAAATATATTGGAACATCATGGCTAAAAATTGTATACATTTGCAATATGATTTTTGACAAAAATACTGCAAAAAAAACAGCCGAATTGCTTTTATCGATAAAAGCGATAAAACTGCAACCGGACGATCCATTTACTTGGGCTTCTGGATGGAATGCTCCTATTTATTGTGACAATAGGGTTACGCTATCTTATGTACCTATAAGAAATTATATTCGTGAACATTTGGTAAAAATAATTACTGATAAATACGGAAAACCGGATGTCATTGCCGGAGTGGCGACCGGGGCAATAGCAATCGGGGTTTTAGTGGCGCAGGAATTGGGCATACCCTTTATTTATATCAGGCCAGAACCCAAAAAGCATGGAAGAAAAAATCAAATTGAAGGACATTTAGACAAGAGTCAAAATGTGGTGGTGGTTGAAGACCTTATCAGTACCGGAAAAAGTAGTTTAAACGCAGTTAAGGCGCTAAGAGATGTTGATGTCACTGTAAAAGGCATGGTGGCCATATTTAATTACGGCTTTGAAGTTGCTGACAAAAGTTTTAAAAAAGCAAATGTAGAACTCACTACATTGAGTAATTATGAATCTTTATTGGAACAAGCCATGGATTCTCATTATATAAATGAAAAATACAGAAACACATTAAATGATTGGCGCAAAAATCCAAGTGAATGGAATTTTACAAAAACTGAAAATTGAAGTTAAATGAACTTAGAAAGTCCAAAAGTTACCGTTCAAAAATCCAAAGAAGAAATTTTTAATTTCCTGTCGAAGGCGGAGAATTTCAAGGATATTATGCCTGAAAATATTGATAAATTTGAAGCGTCAGATGATTCATTTTTGTTTGCCTTGAAAGGAATGCCTGAAATAAGGCTAAATCTACTTGAACAAGAATCCAACAACAAAGTAGTTTTGAGTTCAGCCAGCGATAAATTTCCATTTACATTAACAGCTGATATAGAGGATGTTTCTGACGACTCAAGTGATGTGCAACTATTTTTTGACGGTAAATTCAATGCAATGATGGCCATGATGGTCAAAGGTCCTCTTCAAAAATTTATTGACACATTAGTAAAGAATATTGGATCAAAATAATATTATAAAAATTTAATTTGTTTGTGATCGTAATGTTCCAGGTTTTTTTTCTCATTTTCAACTTTTAACATTCCATTCCTGTTTACCCCGATTATTTTACCTGAAAATTGATTTTTGTTTATATCTTCAAACATTTGAACCTCTCCATTTTTAAATAATATGTTCTCGTATTTCTTATGCAAAATGTCGAATTCATTACATTTTAAAAGATTGATGGTTTCTTTTATTTCATCCACAATCTTTATTAATATTTCATCTCTGCTAAAATCTTCTCTTTTGATTTGTTTCATTGAAATTGCATTAGGTAAACTGACGGGAAAACTATCTTGATTAATATTTAATCCTAAGCCAACAATGGTTTGATAAATATGCTCATTCTTTAAACTGTTCTCTATCAGAATTCCTCCTAATTTACTTGACCCTGACATAATGTCGTTTGGCCATTTTACACTTAAATCAGGTAAGTTAAACTTACTTATGGCATTATAAACACCGATTGAAATTGCACAACTCAAGTAAAAACTATTCGCGATTTTTAATTTATCAAACTTAATTAAAATACTACATAATAGATTCTTACCTTCCTCTGACATCCATTCTGTTTTAGTAAGCCCCCGACCAAGAGATTGGTATTCTGCCGTCACAACCGTCCAATTCCTGGTTTCATTTATTTTCGATAGTTGTCTGAGATATGTGTTTGTGGAAGTTGTGGCATTAAGTTTGAATAAATACATATGGATAATTGCGAGTATTGAACATCTAAAATGATAAAAATGTGATACATTTGCAAGAAATTTTTAATAAAATTAATGACTTTAAAAACTGTAAGCACAGATCAATTAATCACCGAAGTGATTACTGGAATTGAAGATGTAAAAGGTGAAAACATAACCATCCTTGATTTAAGAGAAATTGAAAATACTGTTTGTGATTATTTTATTATTTGTGAAGGAAATTCAAATACTCAAGTAAGTGCAATTTCAGGTTCTATTCAAAAAAAAGTTAGCAAAAGCCTGCAAGACAAACCATGGCATGTGGAGGGCGAGCCTAATGCTGAATGGATATTAATAGATTACGTAAATGTTGTTGTACATGTTTTTCAAATACATGTACGTGAGTTTTATAATTTAGAAGGACTATGGGGTGACGCCAAAATTACAAACATTGAAAATGCTTATTAAGCAATAATTATTAAACAAATTGATGAAAAAAGAGAACACCAACAATAAGGACAAAAATAATAACCCACTTAAACAGTTTAACTTTAAGTTTAATTTTTACTGGATTTATGGTATTATTTTCGCACTGCTCATTGGATACCAGTTATTAGGAAATTCAGATATATCTTCCAGTAAATTAACAGAAAATGAATTCGAATCTATTTTAAACAATAACGACATTGAAAAAATTGTTGTTGTTAATAGTGATATTGCACAATTATACATTAAACCGGAAGCACTTGATAGAGATGTTCACAGAAAACGTAAGAACTCTTCTTTTTTTAATCCGGGTTCGGCAATGTACGTATACGATTTTGGCGATTTACAAAATTTCGAGTCTGAATTAAAAAAATCAAAAGCTGAATATTCATTAGATTTTGATAAGGACAATGTAACAAGAACGAGCTTTTTAGATTCATTTCTGGTTTGGTTGCCCTTTATTTTCATCATTGCTTTATGGATATTTTTCATGCGACGTATGTCTGGAGGTGCCGGAGGCGGTGCAGGAGGGCAAATATTTAATATTGGAAAATCCAAGGCTAAGATATTTGATCAAAACACCAAAGTAAAAACATCGTTTAAAGATGTGGCAGGGTTAGAAGGAGCCAAAGAAGAAGTACAGGAAATTGTGGATTTCTTAAAAAATCCGGGTAAGTATACAGCCTTAGGAGGTAAAATACCGAAAGGGGCAATATTAGTTGGGCCTCCTGGAACAGGTAAAACTCTGTTGGCAAAAGCCGTTGCGGGAGAGGCAGAAGTACCGTTCTTTTCGCTTTCCGGATCTGATTTTGTTGAAATGTTTGTTGGAGTTGGAGCGTCCAGGGTGCGGGATCTCTTTAAACAAGCAGCTCAAAAATCTCCTTCAATCATCTTTATTGATGAAATTGATGCGATTGGACGATCCAGAGGAAGAAATAATATTACAGGAGGAAATGATGAAAGAGAAAATACTTTAAACCAACTACTTACTGAAATGGATGGTTTTGACACTAATACCAATGTCATCGTAATTGCCGCAACTAATCGCGCTGATGTATTAGATAAAGCATTGATGCGAGCCGGAAGATTTGACCGTCAAATTTATGTGGATCTTCCAGATAAAAATGAAAGAGAAGAAATCTTTGAAGTTCATATCAAACCGCTAAAACTGGCAAAAGATGTTGATATAAACTTTTTATCCAAACAAACTCCCGGATTCTCCGGGGCTGATATTGCTAACGTTTGTAATGAAGCCGCCCTGATAGCAGCCCGCACTAGCAAAAAAAGTGTTCATCATGTCGATTTTTTAGCGGCAGTTGACAGAATTGTAGGTGGTTTGGAAAAGAAAAATAAGATAATTTCTGATAAAGAGAGAAAAACCATAGCTTTTCATGAAGCTGGCCATGCCACAGTTAGCTGGATGTTAGAACATGCGGCGCCCTTGGTAAAAGTAACAATAGTTCCGAGAGGAAAATCCTTAGGAGCGGCATGGTACTTACCGGAGGAACGTCAAATTGTTGAAACAGAACAAATGCTGGATGAGATGTGTGCAACGCTGGGAGGTAGAGCAGCCGAAAAAGTTATGTTCGATAGAATTTCAACGGGTGCATTAAATGATTTGGAAAAGGTAACCCGTCAGGCCCGAGCAATTGTTAGTGTATATGGTTTGAGTGAAAAAATTGGAAATATAACTTATTACGACTCCAGTGGCCAAAGTGATTATACCTTCACAAAACCTTATAGTGAACGGACAGCTCAAATTATTGATGAAGAAATTTCAAAAATTATAAAATTGCAATATCAACGTGCTATTGATATTTTAAAAAAGCACAAAACAAAACTTACGGAATTAGCAAATATTTTAATTGAGAAGGAAGTTATTTTTGAAAAGGATTTAAAAAATATTTTTGGGGAAAGGTCTTTCAATTCTCATGTAGTGGAAGAGGTAAGTAAAAAAAGTAAAAAGGTTAAGAAAAAGGTCAAGAAAAAAGAAAATTTAAAAGACGAAATTTCTAAAGATTCGTCGGAATAATTAAAGCGTTTTTGTACATTTGGACAATACATTTTGATTATGAGTTTTTTTAATAAAATTTTCAAAAAGAAGGTTGAAATTTCACCCGAAGAAAATGATTTCTTAGATCCGTCGGACGATGTCTCTGTCGACCAAAAATTTGTGAAAAAATTTATTCATAAAGGCGGAAAATTTTTATACTGTGCTGATTTGAATGAAACCGAATCTAATTTAGAGCATATCTTACATGAAAATGATTGGGACGAAGTGGTTTGTTTTGAAGATAAAATGATTGACATCCTTGCGAAAATTGGAATTGAGAATACAGGAAAACTAAAATCTAACTTGCCCTTTTTTACTTGTTGCGAGTCATTAATTGCTAATGATGGCAGCATCATGTTTTCATCCAAACAATTATATGATAAAAAATTGCATGAATTTTCTAATAATTTTATTGTTTTTGCTAAAACAAGCCAACTTGTTCAAGATACCCGAGAGGGAATATCAGGAATTAGAAATAGATCAGAAAAAAATGAAGCTACGATTATAAGTTCTGTTAAGGACTTTATTCCTAATAAAACAGAAACGGATTTTATGACCTATGGGAATACCAATTCGAAAACCCTATATTTGCTTTTATTAGAAGATTTATAATTTCATGAACAATATAACTAAACGAATACTGTTCGGTTTGATATATGTTGCTGCCGTAGTTTTTTCTTCCATTCTTGGACCTATCTATTTTTATATTTTGTTTTTTGTTTTTTTAATTATATGTATTTATGAATTTTTAAGAATAATTGAGTTAAAAAGTCTTTACCCCTACATCTTGGCAGTTACATTTTATTCACTAGCAGTTTTGTCCAATCAGAATATCATCTCTATTGAGGAGAATATGTTGCATAAATTAAATGTTTCTGTTTTGGCATTTTTTCTTTTTTTTACATTGATTTCTGCCCTGATCTCTTCAAGAAAAATAGCTATTCAA
>PVMS01054107.1_pt1 | contig 28338 bp, 23 predicted proteins | sample 1853461 | NCBI WGS metagenome assembly PVMS01 (sample SAMN08582032, study PRJNA380276) | Marine sediment metagenome, whole genome shotgun sequencing project. | isolation source: ocean sediment barecode stripped | collected 2017
AGCTACTGAAAAACCACAAATTCCGGATCCAAATGATAGAATAGGGTATTCTAAATTTATTAGCGATGGTAAATTGGATATGAGAGCAGTAATACAACCTATCTACGATGAAGTAAATGAAAAATATGGGCTCAATGAAAAACAAGAATAACAATTCTTAAAATTTATTGTCTCAATCGAGATTCATGATCCCCTGCCAGGTAAGGGCAGGGGATATAATTTAAGGATTTGTTTAGGGGCCTCATTTTCGAGTGTGAAGACGAATAACCAGATCTTCTAATTTCATGAAGAAATACTATTTAAATACTCTGACCGGATCCTGGCAAAGTGGTTTTGAATCGTTCCATTTTAAACCTATCTACTTTCCCATTCAGGGAGAATGGGATTCATGGAAGTACAAACTGGCGGTTGGAGCAGAGTGGATTCTGGAATTTGGAAATCCCAAGAGTAGAGAAGCCTGCGAGGAGGATCACATATATTGCACTTCTCCAGGAACAGGTTCAGACCAGCTAGCCCCGCTGGCAGGTTTATCCCTTGTGACAGCAAAAGGTACGGTTTTGATTCCTCTGGTACAGCACTTTTTTTCTTACAACGGCTCAACGATTAACATGACTGCCATGCGCCTGATTGCCATTCAATCTCTTCCCAAAGGCTTCTGGGGGGAACTGGATTTTGTAGCTCCATTTGATTGGGTAAATGATAGTGTTCCTGCAACGGCAGAGTTGCAACTGGGGAAAATGTTTTCACCCTCAATCGGAACCTATATTGATGGCATGTTTGGAATAGGTGTGTATAAGCCTTATGAGTGGGGTGTTGGACTGGGGTTCGATTTAATTACTGAGAATGAAAATCATTTTCCGAATCGGGAAGCAATAATTTCTGACTATGAAAAACACACAGTTTATTACCGTGCTAATTGCACTTTTTGTTGGTGCCTCCTTATTCGCTCAGGAACCTCATAATTCCGATGAACAACACAGTGAAGCCCACGAAAGCTTTAATCCACATCGCCTGGCCATGTTTGTTGGTTATGGATTCATTAGTGGAGCCATTGATGAAAATGGAGATGCTTCACTCACAACAATCCCTGTGTTAGGACTTGATTACGAATACTGGTTCAATCATAAAATCGGATTGGCATTAGTGAACGATTTGGAACTTGCATCATATACTGTAGAAAGAGACCATCAGGACTACATCGACAGGCATTATGCATTTGTTACTGCGCTGGTTTTCTTATACGAACCTGTTCTTAACTGGGCTTTGTTTGCCGGACCAGGCTATGAGTTTGAGGCGGACCATAATTTCCCACTCTTAAAAATTGGCACATTTATTGGAAAATCCTTTGAAGATGGCTGGGGTATGGGCCTTACTCTTGCGCTTGATATAAAAGAGGTGAATAGTGCACTCTCGGCAGGTATTACGGTTAGCAAAAAGCTTGGGCAATGATTGCCCGGGCAGGCCGCTAATCATATTCCAGGATCAGGTCCAGAAACAGGGAAAGGTCATTCAATAAACTGTAGTGCCATCCCAGTATTTCATCTCCTCTTCAAAACTACTCTGTGCAATGTATATTGGTTCGACATGCTGATTTATGATAACCGGAATAGGTCTCCATGCTCTCCAACCACCGATCCCGCCAATAACATGAAGAGTGTGTTAAAGTTCCGGGACCAGTAATTATCTGATTGAGAAAAACTTGGATGGCAAACCAGCATCAGTACTACGGTGAGCGTGACAAACAACAGGGATTTGTTTGCGTTTCTGTTACTTATGAAAATCATTGCGAGCCATAAGTGACTGATTTAATATGTACACCTCATTCTATGGGAATGGTTCGAAGCTTTTGCCAGTGTACGAGAGGATTTTCTAATAAAATCATTTAAACAATATGCATCCTGTAACTGTTACTCTTATTCCATAAAGTTTTGTACTTTTAATAACTAAATCTAAAAAAGAAACAATGAAACGTATTGTACTATTAATGATAGCAGGAGTTTTCTTCTTTGCAGAAAATAAGGCCCAGGTAGTTGAGCTTGGTGCATTCGCAGGATACACCTGGCCATCCAATGTCCGGACCTACTACGGGGAATACAATATTGCAGACAATGCAAATTTTGGAGGACATCTGAGTTATGGAATGGCACCAAATACGTTCCTGGAACTGTCCTACAATCGTTTTGAATCGACAGTTGCCTATTTTCGCGGCAGTGTATCGGAGCCAGTTGGCCTGGTAACGGATTACATTCAAATCGGTGGCCTCCAGCAAACGGCCGTTGGAAACGGAAATATCCTGCCATATGGTACTGTCTCCCTGGGAACTTCTATTTTTACTATACAAGATGCGACCGAAAATTTTAATGCCGGGTCCAAGTGGATGCTGGCCGCTACCCTTGCCGGAGGTGTTAAACTTCATATTGGAGATGCCCTTGGTATTCGTTTGCAGGCCAGGTTAGGGCTACCCATGTATTTCAATGGGCTTTACCTGGGCACAGGGGGAGCCGGTGCATCTTTAAGGGTCCCAATGGTTCAGTTTGATTTGAGTGCCGGTGTATTCCTCAGGTTAGGCGGCGGAGCCTGATTCGTCAGTTAGGTCCTATTATCCATTTGGTGAGATCTTGTTGCCTTTAAAAAGGCAGCAGGTAAGTTGACGTAATATCAATCAAACACCACATTTCAATGAAAACAAGATTTCTTTTTCTCATTATTGGTGTATTCGCAATGATGATAGCTTGTCAGGCTCAGCAAGAACCAGCCACTGAGGCTGGTGAAGATTTTGACCTTTATGCTGCCATCAGTCTCTTTGAAAATGTAGAGGATCTGGAGGAGTACGAGAAGTTGCTCAATGACGAGTCAAATGATGTCAATAACCTTGACCTGAATAAGGATGATGAAGTAGATTTAGTCCGCATTGTTGAAATTTCTGAAGGCAATACAAAGGTTCTGGTTATCCAGGCAGTGATTGGGGAAAACGACTACCAGGATATTGCCACTATTGAGCTGGAAAAATTTGGAGAAAATGAAATTTCAGGTCAGATTATCGGAGATGAAGAAATCTACGGGCCGGATTATATCATCGAACCCTCCGATGAGACAGCCAGTCTGAACAGCTCTTACAGCATGGCAGTATTTGTCAGTGTGCACCTCTGGAGGCCTGTGAGGGTGATTTATAGTCCCGGCAGGGTGCTATTTGTGAGTGCCATCACCTGGAGCGTCCGTCCGGTCTGGTTCCGAGCAAGGCGACCTATAGCCAGGTCAACCTACCGCAGTCGTGCTGCACGCTGGCACAGCCCTCGTTTCCATACCACCAAGGCCAGGCACAGTCCAAGGGGGAAAAGCATGTATTCCAGCAAGAGGAAGACTTCTCCTACTGCGAAGAAGCATTACGGACATAAATCCACACAGCAGAATAAACAGCAGCAGCAGAACAAGCAACAACAGCAGAACAAGCAGCAACAGAACAACAAGCAGCAGCCGAACAACAAGCAACAGCAGAAAAAACAGCAACCGAAAAAGAGATAATCCCAGGACAAAGATGATAGAAAAGAAGCATTTGTGGATTTTGTTCGTCAGTCTCTGCTTTTCTCTTTCAGATACCTGAGAGTTGCCACACTTTGATTTCACCCGGTAATCTGCTATTTTTAGTCCAAACCTAACCCCAATATGGCTAAGAAAATCAAGAAGGATGAAAGTGCATGTTCGCGCCGTGAGTTCATTAAAATCGGTGGTGCGGTGGCTGCCGGCTTGCAGGTAGGTGCAGTGGCCGGGGCTGGCCTGGCAGCTGGCAAAGATCCTTCCACACACACCGGATGGCAGCACCTGGGCGATAACACACAGTTTGTAGACCGCGAAAAACTGATTCGCAAAGGGCCAGCTTATGAGATAACTGGTGAGACCATCCGCCCCCGTCGATATGAGTCAGTTTTTGGCCGACAGGGCCTGATCATGCGGGACATGAAACAGTACCGGGAGATGATCAAATCCTTTGATGTTGGTGAGGACCGGCAGGAAGGGATCGGCCGCCGGTCAGATCTGCCTGAAAAGGAAGTCTCTCCAGAAACCTCAGGGGGAGCACGCCCCCCTGCAGATGCTAAAGGATTTCCCCCTGTGGATGCTTTTAAAGAACCCATGTTAAGCTACTACAAGGCCCGTCCAGATCTGTATGAACTGGATAAGGTAAGGATGGAAGAGATTATACCTAAAAAGAGAAAGGACCAGGAAAAGTATGGTGATTATTATACCCTGATCAATGCGTGGTCGGGTTCATGGAGCACCCATGAAAGCATTACAGAACCTCCAGAGGAATCTGACTTTAAAATCGGCATTGGTCGGAAGATCGGTGATCCCATGCCCTTTAAAAGTCCTGCACACGCTGCTAAACTTATCAAGAAGGTCGCGCATCATTTTGGAGCCTCCATGGTGGGAATCACCACCACTGCACCCGACTGGTGCTATGATTATAATTTGCGGGGATCTGAAAACAGGGAGACCTACGAGGTCCCTGCGCACTGGGAATTTGTAATTGCATTTGGGGTTCCTCATCAATGGGAGCAGGTTAACTCAAATCCCAACAGTGGGACCAGTTTTGATGCCTATGCACGAATCTCCATTGCTGCCCGCCGCCTGGAGACCTTTATCAAATCGCTGGGCTACCCGGCCAGGCGCCATTCTCCCATGGATGGCTATGACCTGATTGCAGTACCTTACCTGGTGAAGGCGGGTCTGGGTGAACAGGGAAGGCATGGCATTGTGATCACCCCCGAGACTGGTTCCAATTTCAGGGTTGCGTTTGTGACTACCAGCCTGGAGATGGAGATTGATGCCCCCATCGAATTCGGGGTGAAAGAGTTTTGCGAGCATTGTCAAATCTGTGCGGATATATGTCCCTCGGGATCCATCAGCAAAGCTGACAGCAATGAAGGAATGAATACCCGCGGATACAGGCACTGGGAGATTAACCAGACCTCCTGCTATAATTTCTGGATGCAGAGCATGGGCGGCATGGGATGCAGGTTATGCCTTATTGCCTGCCCATACAGCCGCAAGAGCAACTGGTTACATGCCGGAGCCAGAAAGTTGGACACACATGATCCTACTGGACTGGTGGACAATGGACTTACCATGATGCAGAAAAATCTATTTGATGTACCGGAGGCCCATGAATACCTCCCTCCACCCGATGGCAGGTTTGCCAATTACCGGGAGGCCCCCGAGTGGCTCCAGGTGAAGAATTATCTTGATATTGAGGTGTCGGACCCAACCATAGGAGAGTAAGCCATGATAACCAACCTTGTGATTTTTGCATTTATCACTGGATTATTCTCCGGTGGAGTGATTGTGGGAGCCATGACCTGGGCAAAGGACCTGGGTCTGAATATGAAATGGTGGAAATGGTTGCTGTCTGCCATATGGTATTTACTCTTACTACTGCTTGTTTTTGCAGCCTTCACATTTATGGGGGAAGGCGAACCGGCTGCTGGCTGGAAAACCATGGGACTGGCAGTGGTGCTGATGGTTTTTCTGGGGACCGGACTCTATCGCATTCTTATGGCAGGAAGAGAGTAGTCATCGCACGAATACGACAGTTCTTACCCAGTACTCAAACAGCGGATTGATAAAAGTGGGATCTGATTCGTAAAAATCAACGATTTGCTTTGTTTCAAGTGCAGCTTTGATTGTGGTCAGGTTACCAGGCGAACCCAGGTTATATTGAGTAATGGTGGCCATGGAATTTAAGTGCTCCTCCCTATTCACAATCGCTGTCAGGTATCTGAATTGAAGGGGAGTTAGATTTTCCACCTCCTTTTTGAACATAATTTCATTGTTCAGAAGGAGGTCATCCAGGCACTTTTTGAAAATCTCATGGGTGGTATGTTTTGTGGTTAATCTCCAGAGGGCAAGAGAGAGTTGTTGTATGTGATAGGGATGCCGATTGGTCACATCCAGAATCCTTTCAACAATCTCCCTTGAAATGATTTTCCCTGAGGCCAGGAATCGCTCCTCAATGTGTTCATACCAGTACATGGACTTTATTTTCTGTAAGAGGATGTGATCCCCAAAACCATAGAACGGTTGATCTGCGGTGGTAAATAGTTTTGTCATGACCTGCCTTTTACTTCCACATATACAGTAGCTTGTATGTGTGTGATCCTGCCAATGGGAGCGAAGTTCCGGTAAGAATGATTTTATACCCCTGATCTCAGCAATTTTTTGAAATTCATCCAAGCAGATTACAAACCGGATTTTCTTCTTTCTTGCGATTTGTTCCGGTAAGTTCAGAATGGCTTCTTCATCATGCTTAATGGCCTCCCAGGATATTTTTAAATGGAGATCCTCACAGGACCGAAGAATTTCATTTGCGAAAATCTCCAGGAAGTGATTTTTATCCTGAACATACAATAAGTCTATGTGACAATATCTGAAATTTCGGGCAGTACGGGAAACATTACTGGCAGTTTTTAAAATCAGGCTGGTTTTTCCCCATCTCGCCTGGGATGTGATGATGGTATTGATTCCCGAGTTGAAATTGTTTGCGAGTTGCTTCAGTTCATTTTTTCTATCAATAAAGGATTTGCCTTTAGCGATCGTTCCATAAACAAAAGGAGATTTCATCAGCAGTTGGGATTGATATAATGTAAATATAGATAATTATGCAGTGTAAAATGTAAAATAACATAATGTAAAAGAACATAATAATTTCATGTACGAGCTTTCCCGCATGTAAGATTCTGATATATATGCTACAAGAGTAATTAATTAGGCAGGTTAAGTGTCTGTAGTTTCATGCAGAAAAGCTATATTTGATTGAAGAAAGTGATTTGCTTTTATTACAAATGATTGGATTATCTTTATGCATTATACACCAGCTGAATTTTAAGAGAACAGATGACTAGCTACGAAGATATTTTTGAAAAGAACAGGCAATGGGTGCAGAGGATGAAAGCTACTGATGTCCAGTTTTTTGAAAAGCTTTCAGAGGGGCAGAATCCCGATTTCTTATATATTGGCTGTAGCGACAGCCGCGTAACTGCTGAGGATTTGATGGGTTTGCAACCGGGGGAGGTATTTGTGCATCGAAATATTGGGAATGTAATCAGCAATAGCGATCTGAATGCCATGAGTGTGATAAACTATGCAGTTGCTCATTTGCATGTTAAACATATAGTGGTATGTGGCCATTATGAATGTGGAGGAGTGAAAGCAGCTATGGAGCCCCGGGATATGGGAATTATCAATCCCTGGCTCAGAAACATCCGGGATGTGTACAGGATGCATAAGGATGAACTGAATGCGATCCCCGCTGACAATGAGCGATACAACCGGCTGGTTGAATTGAATGTAGAGGAGCAGTGTTTCAATGTTATCAAAACCGCAGTGGTACAAAGAACATATCTTAAAAATAGTTTTCCGGTGGTGCATGGTTGGATATTCGATGTTAAAACCGGCCAACTGATTGATCTTATGTTGGACTTCCCAGAGATGCTGAAGGAAGTTCAGGAGATTTATAACCTGGGGACAAAGGAATAATCCTAAAGTGCATGAAACAAAAGGTAGCACTTGTATTATCAGGAGGTGGGGCCAGGGGTATGGCACACATTGGAGTTATCGAGGAGCTTGAAAAGCAGGGATATGAAATCACTTCCATTTCAGGTACTTCCATGGGGTCTGTTGTTGGAGGAGTCTATGCCATAGGAAAAATGGACCTCTTTAAGGAGTGGCTCTACACCCTTGACAAGCGAAAGGTCCTGAACCTTGTGGATTTCACCTTCAGCAAGCAGGGATTGGTAAAGGGGGATAAGGTGTTTGGCAGGATGAAGAAGTTTATTGCTGATACCAGGATTGAGGAGTTAAGAATCCCATTTGCTGCAGTGGCGGTGGATCTGGTAAATTATAAAGAGGTTGTTTTCCGAACTGGTAGCATCTACGATGCCCTCAGGGCCTCTGTTTCTATTCCAACGCTGTTTACGCCTGTGAAAACAGAATCGGGTTTGTTGGTGGATGGAGGCGTCATGAATAACATACCCATTGATAAAGTGGAAAGAACAGCCGGTGATATTCTGGTTGCTGTTGATGTGAATGCTAATATCCCTGTGAACAAGCCTGCTACCACAAAAAAAGAGGATGCGATCAGGCAATCCACTTACCGGAAAAAAATCTCAGAGTTTCAACACCACCTGCTAGGAAACGGGCCTAAAAACAGCAAACATAACATGGGGTACTTCGACCTGATGAATAAGACCATCAGTTTAATGACCCATCACGCGGCCCAGTTGTTAATGGAAAAATATGCACCTGATATACTTATTGAGGTTGCTCATGATTCCTGCGGCATGTATGACTTTTATATGGCGGAGGAGATGGTGGAGATCGGACGGCATGCTGCGTCACTCAGTCTTGCTAAAAAAAAATAAGAGTCCAACGGCAAAGAACCTAACCTTTCTCACGGAGCGTTAGAGATGAAAGCCCGGCAGGAGGGTGAACAAAAGTTTAATGTACTAGAACAATGACGGATTTGATATTGTGGATTGTAGAGATGTAAGACTGACCAACTGTGATGTAAATACGGCGGACGATGGGATCTGTTTAAAATCCCATTCGCCGGCCCGATACGGACTACGATATGCGCGGCCCGGAAGTGAATTTTTTTCATAATACCTTTCCTGCATCCATTGTAGGTATCCCCGGGCACTATGTTGATAACGTGGTGCTTGAAACATTGAGATCAGGTATCCTGGCAGGCCATCAAAAGGAATGGCTTATGTGCGTCACGCCATGAATATCCAGATGAAAAATGTGAAACTCTACCTGGATGGTGAATATTCCTCAAAACTCATCAGGGTGCTGCCTTCAGAGAATCCGTAGGAGCCCTGTTATAAATCTGTTAAATAAACTACTGAAAGTTCCCATGTGAGGGATTATTAATATTATTGTACTGATCAGTACAGTAATACAATGAAACACGATATAAACACTGTAATTGAAACAGGGCAGGAGCTTTTCAGGACCCGGGGTTATTTTAATACGGGCACGGAAGAAATCCTTGAAAAGAGTGGATATCCCAGGAGTTCATTTTACTACCATTTTAAAAGCAAAGAGGGATTTGCAAGCCAGGTGCTGGAAAGTTATGGAGAAGCTTCAGCAGCTTACTACAGGGATCAGCTTTTAGGGGATTCACAGGCGAAACCATTGGAGCGAATCTGGACTTTTATTGAAAAAACCATTGGCTATGCCATCGAAGGGGAGTTTAAATCTGAATGTCTGATCCAGAAATTTTCCATTGAATGTGCAGGTATGAATGAAAACCTGCGTTCAGTCACCCAGCGCCAGATGAACAAAATGCTGACTGTATTGGAGGAATGTGTGGAGGAAGGTCAGCATTCGGGAGAAATCAGGCAGGACCTTGATGCAAGGGAAATAGCTGAGTTGATACAATCGCAGCTCTATGGTTCATTTATCCTTGGAAGGCTTGCCAGGGACGGGGAAGGAATGAAGAAGAATATGCAGAAAGTGCTGGATTATATGAAATATAAATAACTAATAGTCATGAAGAAATATAAAAAAACAGCCCTGGTAACAGGAGCGAATTCAGGAATCGGTTTTGATACTGTCGGGCAACTCGCCAGACAAGGATATGAAAAAATAATTATTGCAGCCAGGACACTTGAAAAAGCAGACCATACGACTACATTGCTCCAGAAGCAGGGGTATGGTAATATTTTTGGATCACTGGCAATCGACACTTCAGATGTGGAGTTTGCCATACGCGCTGCTGATCAGATCAAAAGATCGGGATTGAAAATTAATCTCCTGATTCTCAATGCAGGATCTGTCACAGCCGGTCTGCAAAAGAACCGGGATGGTGTGGATCTCACCTTTGCATCCACCCTGGTGGGGCATCATGTGCTGACCATGAAGTTGCTGGAGAATAACATCCTGTCGGATCATGCGAATATTGTCATAGCCGGTTCGGAAGCAGCCAGGGGAGACGTTCCGGGAATGGGGCTTCCGGATCTGGATGATATCAGTAAAGTGCATTATCAAAATGATATGCAGGCCACCCTGGAAGCATTTGCAAAGGGCTATTCGGTGGGAGACTACAATGTAATGAAGGCTTATTCTATGGCTAAGCTTTATGTGGCGTGGTGGGCTTCCATACTGAATGAAAAACTTCCTGCCGGGATCCGGGTATTTGCCATCTCCCCGGGTAGTGTACCTTCCACCAATTTTGCGCGGCATCAATCATTCCTGATGAAAAATATCCTGTTACCACTAATGAGTACTGTAGGCAGGTTAATGTCAGCCGCAGGCCCGGTTTCAGCTGCATCGGAGCGATATATTTCTTCGGTTGAAATGCCTGACCAGAACAGCGGAAAGTTTTATGCATCTCCCGCCGGTAAGATGATTGGACCTTTGACCGAACAGAGAACACCTTACCTGACTGATGACCATAAAAAGTTCTCCGCGTGGAATACCATTGTGAAACTTTCAGGGGGCATTGATTATACCTGGAAAGACGATACAGAGATTGAATCATTTAAGGAAGAGCGCCAATCCGCTTAGGTAGTGTGGCACTACTTTATTCCGAAAATCTTTTCCACTGCAGAACGATAGCTCTTTCCCACTGAAAGGTGGATTCCATTAATTTCCACCTGGTTGCCCTCCAGGCTGTCGATTTCGTGTATGGAGACGATATAGGATCTATGAATGCGAATAAATTGGGAACCCGGGAGTTGCTCCTCCAAATCACGCAGTGATGCAAGCGCCGTGATGTTCTTCCTTTTTGTATGGAAGGTTACATAGGCTTTCTGTCCTTCGATATAGAGCAGGTCCTCATAATTGATTTTATAGAGCTTGCGGTCGGCCCGGATAATCAGGTGGTCCTCCTTGAGCTCAGGCTTACAGGGGGAATCATTGATGAATTCAGCACGTAGAAAAGATAAGTTTAAGGTGAGTTGATGTTAGAATCCCCGGTAGTGTAAGTGGTTGAGGATTCTTTTTTGACTATAAACTTAGCACCCATTTGCATCCCGCATCGGGTTCATAGGATATGATCTTTAGGGGATAGTTTGGGTAGTGTTCCTGAAATCTTTTATTGATGCCTTTTTTTGAAGATTTGCATTTCATTTTGGCTTCATATGCCACTCCTTCACCGAATGAAGTGGTAACGATGAAATCTATCTCTTTGGTTTCGCTGATTCTCCAGAATTTGACCTGTTCTGTATCATATAACTCAATAAGTCGCAGGTAGATATAGTTTTCCAGTAATGCCCCCTGGTCTTCTCTGGATCGGAATTCAAAAAAGCGGTTTAAAGCCATGTTTCTCATTCCAAAATCCTTAAAATAGATTTTGGGCATTTTGGTAAGCTCCTTTCTCAAATTGGAATAAAAGGGTTTGACCAGATCAATGTAGAAACAGTTTTGCATTACATGCAGGTATTTATCAGTGGTTTTATGGTCCACCCCAATGGTATTTGACAGTTCATTCCGGTTCACAAGATTTCCAGCTTGTCCTGACAGCAAAGCGAGAAGGTTATAAAATTTGTCGGGATTGCTGATTCCAGATTCATCAATGTCTCTTTTTAAAAAGGAGTTTTTAATTTCTTTCAGCAAGTTGATTTTTTCTCCATTGTCTTCTTCCAGCACCACTTCAGGATATCCTCCATAAACGAGGTAGTTGTTGAACTCCCCCATCAATTCGTGCATATGGGAAGAAACATATCCTACCTGGTTTCTGATTAAGTCCAGTTCCATATAGAATGCGGTCTTCTTTGTAAACTTTAAATACTCTATAAACGATAAGGTCTTCAGTTCAAAGACTCGTTTTCTTCCTGCAAGTGAATCAGTAAATTTCCTGTCGATGTAGAATGCGCTGCTTCCAGTGGCGACAATTTTCAGGTTTTCACCGTAAACATCATAGAGGTATTTCAAAAAGTTTGATGGATCGCTGGCGTGTTGCACTTCATCAATAAACAGAAAGTGACGATGTTTTCCCACTTCCTTAAGATTTGTTGGTTTTTCAGGACGGCGAGTAAAGCTAAATACTTCTTCAGGATGATTGTTGATTGCTGTAAGGATATCTCTATCCTCAAAGGTTATAAAACTTACACTTTCCCCAGAGCTTTGAAGTTCTTCAAATAGTGCCAGTATCAAGGAGGTCTTGCCACACTGTCGGGGACCAGTGATGATTGTATATTCCTTTCGCTTAAGGTGATTTTTAACCTTTTTGTGTATTTTTCTTTCTATATACATAGCTGTCCTTTCTCCAAAATTATGAAATTATTGGAATCAGAATCCAGAAAAAGCGGTTAATATTGGAATCAGAATCCAAAAAAGGCCATTGTATTATATTTCATTTTGTGGGAGTTCATCACTATTTTCGATGTAATAATATAGAATAATTTTAGATTGCTGGTATTTGGTTTGAGATTGACACCAAATACTATCTTTAGCGATCAATTTTATATTTTGAACCCATACGCTAAGAAACATGAATCACGAGATTAAATTCCACAGCAGACCGAGTGTGCCTGTTGAACTTCACAAAGTGAGGGTTGTGCAGAAGCTCCACCTGAAACCCATTGACGAAAGATTGAAAGCCATCCGTGAGGGAGGGTTTAACACTTTCCTGTTGAATACCAAGGATATTTTCCTGGATATGCTTACCGATAGTGGTACCAACGCCATGAGTGATAACCAGATCGCATCTATGCTTCAGGCCGATGATGCCTATTCCGGATCGCAGAGTTTTTACAGGATGGAAGAGGCACTCAGGGAGGTATTCGGAAAGCACTATGTGTTGCCAGTACACCAGGGCAGGGCAGCTGAGAATGTGATCTCCCAGGTATTTGTGAATGAAGGAGATGTGATTCCCATGAACTACCATTTCACCACTACCAAGGCCCATTTGGAGATCAATGGCGGTACGGTATTGGAGATTTATACAGATGAGGCGCTGAAAATAAAGAGCACCAATCCTTTTAAGGGAAACATGGATATTCAGCGTCTGAAAGATGTCATTGCAAAGTATGGAAAGGAGCACGTACCCTTTATCAGGATGGAAGCTTCCACAAACCTCATTGGCGGACAGCCTTATTCCATGCAAAATATGAAGGATGTGAAGGCCATTGCCGACGAGCATGGAATTATGATTGTTCTGGATGCCAGCTTAATTGGAGAGAATGCCTATTTCATTAAGAAGCGGGAAGAAGCTTATAAGGATGCCTCCATCAAGGATATCCTGAATGAAATGTGCGCGATGTCGGATATTGTCTATTTCTCAAGTCGAAAGGTGAGTTCCACACGGGGTGGAGGCATCGTCACCGACAGCGAAGAGCTGATGTTAAAGATGAGGGACCTTATTCCACTGTATGAAGGATTTATGACTTACGGAGGAATGTCGGTTCGCGAGATTGAAGCCATGGCAGTGGGTTTACGAGAGACCCTGGATGAAACAGTTATCGGGCAATCCCCCTCCTTTATCGAGTATGCAGTCAATGAATGTGACAATATGGGTATCCCTGTGGTAATGCCTGCCGGGGCACTGGGTTGTCATATCGATGCATTGCAGTTTCTCCCCCATGTTTCACAATTAGATTATTCAGCCGGGGCACTTGCTGCTGCGCTCTTCATTGTCTCCGGATGTCGCGGAATGGAACGCGGAACTATCTCCATGGACCGTGATGCAGAGGGCAATGATGTTGCCTCCGATATGGAATTGTTGCGCCTGGCCTTTCCCCGCAGGGTGTTTACCCTTTCCCAGACCAACTTCCTGCTCGACAGGTTGAAGTGGCTGCATGAAAACAGGGAGCTTATCGGCGGACTAAAATTTGTTGAAGAACCTGCAGTTCTGCGTTTCTTTATGGGTCGCCTGGACGCAGTATCCGACTGGCCCGAGAAGCTGGTGGCCAAGTTCAAGGAAGATTTCGGCGATAGCCTGTAGAAATCAGGAATTTCATACATTAGTACCCCTAACGAATCCATTATGAACAGGAGTACTAATTTTATTCTCGCAGGACTTATAGTTGGTTCCAGCCTTATGGCGCAGGACCTTGAATTAGTTCAAAAAGAAATTGTCTATAAAAATATAGATGGGGTCAGCCTGAAAGCTGACCTTTTCTTCTTGGCGGGTGACCAGAATATGAAAGCACACCCTGCCATCGCCTTTTTTCATGGAGGAGGATGGTCCTCCGGAACTCCTTCCGAATTTCATGAAGCCTGTATTCGATATGCCAAAAAAGGATTTATCACTTTCTCCTTTCATTACAGGTTATCGGTCAGTGAAGATGGCTCCATCCCTCACCCTGACATTACCCCGGTGGAATGTGTAAAGGATGCCAGGTCTGCTCTTCGCTGGATCAGGGAACATGCAGCTGAATATAACATTGACCCTGCCAGGATCGTGGCCTGCGGCCAGTCAGCCGGTGGACAGCTGGCGCTATCCACGGCCTTGTTTGACGATGTAAATGAGGCCTCCGACAACCTTCAGATCAGTCCGGTACCTGATGCTCTGGTCCTGTACTCGGCCACTGCAAATTTGATGGAGGCCTGGGCAGATCGACTGTTGGGAGAACGCCGTGAGGAGATCTGGTCCATCTCCCCATACCATAACCTGAAACCCGGACTTCCACCCACCATTGCGTTTCACGGGGAAGAAGATTGTATGGTACCCTTTTGGACGGTTCGTCGTTTTAAGATAAAAGCCATTGAATTGGATAATGATTATGAGCTGGTATCCTATGAGGGACGCAGGCACTATCTTGGCGATGGAGATTCCAACTATGGCAGGTATTATGACGAGGAGATCCTGGAACGGACAGATGCCTTCCTGAAAGAATATGGATTTATGGATTAAACCTTTCCACCTGTTTGTTTACCCCGTTCTCCGGGTTGGTAGCCTTTTGGTCCATCTCTTTTCGCTGCATAAGGAAAAGATAATCACCTGTGCTGCCTTCCACCTCTTTCGAAGTTGCAAGATAGACCACCGGGTGACATGCTTTTTTTGGCGACCGGAAGAATATGCCAAATACCAGTTTCAGCAATGGCTGAAATATGAGCGGGGCTTCGCGGGCTATGTTCGAATTCACAGGACCCAGACAGAGGGCGAATACAGAAATTTGTGATTTCCCATCCCTGGTGAGACTTCGGGATAGTTCACTGGCCATGGTCAGAAGAAGCAACTTGTAATAGCCATACAGGACTATTGTACTTATGTGTAGTATCACTTTTATCGTGCATGGTATGATTTTTTTTGATCAGCGGATTTTAGCTTATTGAATAGCTTAAAATAGGATGCGTTCTTTTGCATAAGATCTTCCTTATTTAATCCAAAATCGGTGAGCTTGTATTCGTGTATGCCGTATTTGCCCTGGGGATTTTCTGAGGCTGTAGTTTGAAACTTCTCTCCTAAAGTGCGTGAAATTCCATTGTACCTTTCATATATTTTAGCCAGCTGGCCCATGTGATTACTCACAAGATTTTCATACATCAGGTCGGTGAATTTATCCCGATGGTCTCCTTCATCGCGATAGGCCAGGCCTTTTTGCAACATATAGGCTGTCTTTCGAGCCCAGTGATCTGTGACTTCACTGATTTCCACCTCATCGGAATCCAGTTTCCAGTAACTGTGATAGTAGATAATGCTTTCATCCCCTCCTGCCACCTGGTAAATAGTATCCCGGCACCTCCCACAAACATGGAAGCCGTTTTCAATCCTTCATCCATTTGAGCTGTGGTGAGTGGCCCGGGCATTGTTTCACCCGAAAGTTTGATGATTTGCAGGTCTGCCGCACCATCAAAAGCGATGTTTCATTCTCAATTCTCAACCAGTTTTTTCCCCGGGGTTCCCTGGTCACAAAGATCTCAATTGCTCCATCTTCCTCCAGGACCAGGTCGGCATTCCCTATCTTTCCACAGGGTGCCAGACCACCGGTGGTCCCATAATTCCCATTCTGCGTATGGAAACAGATGTGGTCAATGGAATTTCTTTTTCCTGTTATTTTATACTCGAAAATGCCACTGATCTGTGCGTTTAAGTAAGAGTTATCCGGGTTATCCGCCCCCATCTTCACCGTTTCATGAACCATCCTTCGCAGGACCGGGAATGCAGGATCGGGATATTCCACATAGGCCTCTAGTCCCGCCCTGGTGAGCCTGGAAAGGTACCTCAACCCTTCAGCCTGTTGAAAAGGGTCCATCGGAGCTCCGGGGGACATGAGTACATTTCCTGCCGTTTTTAGTTCATCGCAGAATTCGGACCACGATTTACCTGAAACAATCCGCTGATTGTGAATGTCCTGCTCACTCTTTCCCCTGATTTTGAGAAAGGTCTTTCTAAAAGCCCCCATGGTGCGAAGGAACAGGAATAGAAGTTTCCTCATAGCATCAATCAGCTTTTAAAATGAATTTCTGTGGTGAGGTATGTTTTAATTCGCTTCATATCTATAAATGACCGGATTTCCATCCTCCCAGGTTTTATTATAAGCTACAGGGATGGCTTCTTCCACCACATAACCTCCCGTATATCCTTCTGAATTTGTGATCAGATCAATGTAATTTGCTATTTTCAGGATGTTAAAAGTATCACTTGTTTAGAAATATCCAATGTCAGTGCACCATTTCAGGCGTGGCTGACATTTCGGAGAGGTTTTGTAACTTGTCATTTATGAAAGACATGAATTATCAGCCCATTGATAACTATGTAATCATTGGGAATATGCGATCGGCTGCCATGGTGGGGATGGACGGTTCCATCGATTGGTTTTGCTTTCCCCATTTTGATTCACCCAGTATATTTGCGAAAATACTTGATCATAAGAAAGGTGGACATTTTTCCATCTGTCCGGACTCAGACTATAAAACAAAACAATTTTACTGGCCAGAAACCAATGTATTGATCACCCGTTATCTCACCGACGATGGAATTGTAGAGGTTTCGGATTTTATGCCCGTGGGCAAACAGGTGAAGGATGAGAATGATTATCGAATCATAAGACGGGTAAAGGGGATCAATGGAAAGGTCACTATACGCGTGGAATGTTTACCGGCTTTTGATTATGCCAGGACCGGTCATACGTTGAAGATCACAACCGACGGAGCTACGTTTATCTCCGACGATTTATCCATGGACCTTCACAGCACCGTTCCGTTATCTGAAAGCGGTGCAATGGCCAGGGCTGAATTTTCCATATCGCAGGATGATTCCGAATTCTTTATTTTGCACAAAACGCGCGAAAAATTAATCCAGAGCGAGATTGTAATGGAGAAGGTTGAGAAGGAATTACATGAGACCATCGTCTATTGGAGAAACTGGATCTCACAGTCGCAGTACAAGGGACGCTGGCGTGAAATGGTAAATCGCTCCGCATTGATCCTTAAGATGCTCACCTTTGAACCTACCGGCGCCATAGTCGCAGCCATCACCTGCAGCCTGCCTGAGGGCATTGGTGGTGAACGCAACTGGGATTACCGGTATACCTGGATCAGGGATGCGGCATTTACAGTTTACGCTTTTATGCGCCTGGGGTTTACCCAGGAGGCCACTGCCTTTATGGGATGGGTGCGTGATCGCCTAAATGAAGGTACCACAAATGAACCTTTACAGATCATGTATGGGATTGATGGAAGGCACGAATTGCAGGAGGAGACTCTTGATCACCTGGAAGGATACATGAAGTCAAGCCCGGTAAGAATAGGAAATGGTGCTTACAATCAGCTTCAACTGGATATCTACGGAGAGCTGATGGATTCGGTTTATCTGTTTAATAAATATGGGATTCCCATGAGTTTCAATGGGTGGAAGTTAGTTTCCAGAATAGTAAACTGGGTGGTGGAAAACTGGAGGCTGCCGGATGATGGAATTTGGGAGGTCAGAAGCGGAAAGCAGGATTTTGTGTACTCAAAACTGATGTGCTGGGTGGCGCTGGACCGGGGCATTCGACTTTCACTTAAGAGTTCATTACCGGCCGATCTGAGATTATGGATCGCCACCAGGGATGAGATCTACCTGGAGATAATGGAAAAGGGGTGGAGTGAGGAGAGGCAGGCTTTCATTCAGTATTACGGAAGTTCCAGCCTGGATGCTTCAAACCTGATGATGCCATTGGTATTTTTCATTGCACCAACCGATCCTATGATGATTAAAACCCTTGATGCCACACTGCGTTCTCCCGAAAAAGGGGGGCTGGTCACCAACAGTCATGTCTACAGGTACAATGGGGAAGAATCGCCGGATGGCCTCAAAGGACATGAGGGGACCTTTAACATCTGTACATTCTGGCTTGTGGAGGCATTAACCAGGGCTGGAAAGTCCGATCCGGCCAAACTGGAGGAGGCCAGGCTGATGTTCGAGCAAATGCTGGGTTATTCCAATCACCTGGGGATCTATTCGGAGGAAATCGGGATTAGCGGTGAGGCCCTGGGGAATACACCACAGGCTTTCACCCATCTTGCACTGATCAGTGCAGCATTTAACCTGGACAGGACATTAGGATAACCAGTTGAATTATACTACTTTTGCGGCTCATTTAACGCAGCATAGGTAGCATGGACTTAAGAAATATCGCAATTATAGCTCACGTAGACCATGGAAAGACCACCATGGTAGACCGTATTTTACACCAGGTCAATCTTTTCAGGGACAACCAGGAGATGGGAGATCTGATCCTCGATTCCAATGATCTTGAACGTGAGAGGGGCATCACCATTTTGTCAAAGAATGTATCGGTCCGTTACAATGATACCAAAATTAATATTATAGACACACCCGGTCACTCCGATTTTGGAGGCGAGGTAGAGCGTGTATTAAACATGGCCGATGGTGTGTTGTTGCTTGTGGATGCCTTTGAAGGGCCCATGCCACAGACCCGTTTTGTATTGCAGAAAGCACTTGAGCTGGGTAAGAAAGTGATCGTGGTTGTTAATAAGGTGGACAAGCCCAATTGCAGACCCGATGAGACCAATGAGCTGGTATTTGAGCTGATGTTTTCGCTGGATGCCACTGAAGAGCAGCTGGAGTACCCTACCGTATACGGCTCCTCCAAAGAGGGTTGGATGGGCCCCGACTGGAAGAATCCCGCAGAGGATATGGCACACCTGCTGGATGTAATTGTAGATTACTTTGATCCACCGGTGGAGAATCCGGGTACCTTACAGCTGCAGATCAGCTCGCTCGACTATTCGTCCTATACCGGTCGGATCGCTGTGGGTAAAATACACAGGGGAAGTATTAAGATGGGCGACCAGGTCTCCATTGTACAGCGAAATAAAATGGTTCATAAGTCCACTGTAAAGGAACTTTATACCTTCGAGGGGCTTGGAAAAGAAAAGACAAAAGCAGAAGTGAGATCGGGCGAGATTGTAGCAGTACTTGGACTTGATGACTTTGATATTGGAGATACCATATCCGATTCTGAGAATCCCCAGGGCATGAAACCCATTGCCATTGACGAGCCTTCCATGAGTATGCTTTTTACCATTAACAATTCACCGTTTTTCGGCAAGGAGGGGAAATTTGTTACCTCCAGGCATGTCCGTGACCGGCTATTCAAGGAGACTGAAAAGAACCTGGCGCTGAAGGTGGAAGATACAGACTCCCCCGACAGGCTGATTGTATTTGGAAGGGGAATTCTTCACCTTTCAATCCTCATTGAAACCATGCGCAGGGAAGGGTATGAACTGCAGCTGGGACAACCCAAGGTAGTGATCAAGGAGATCGACGGTTTCAAACATGAACCGGTGGAACTGCTCTATATCAATGTGGATGAGGGTTTTTCTGGAAAGGTTATTGAGATTGTGACTGGCCGAAAAGGCGATATCGTGAACATTGAGAAGAAAGATGACAGAGTGAACCTGGAATTTAAAATTACTGCAAGGGGATTGATTGGTCTGAGACAACCCATTTTAACGGCCACAGAAGGTAATGCTGTGATTTCACATCGCTTCTCAGGATATGAGCCCTGGAAAGGAGAGCTGGTGCGCAAACGAAATGGCGCCATGATTGCCATGGAAACCGGAACGTCCATTGCCTATTCCATCGACAAGCTTCAGGACCGCGGAAAGTTCTTTATCGATCCCATGGATAAGATCTATTTGGGACAGGTGATTGGTGAGCATAGCAAACCGGATGACCTGGTTGTGAATGTAATCAAGACCAAGAAACTCACCAACATGCGTGCATCGGGTTCCGACGATAAGATATCCATTGTACCGGCCGTTAAATTCTCACTGGAAGAGGCCCTTGAATATGTGGGGGAAGATGAATATGTGGAGGTTACCCCCAAGTCCATCCGACTGAGAAAGATCCTGCTGCAGGAGTTTGAAAGAAAGCGGGAAAAGAAATAGCCCCGAACCTTAGCCGGAAAGTTTTGAATAGACCGCCTTCTTTGAAAGTACCTGCATGGTGATGCTCCGGGCCAGCATAAAAAGGATAAAGGCAAACCACAGTCCATGATTCCCCATGATTTTGCTGGCCAGAAAATAGGCCGGAAAGAAGATCACAAGCGTGGAGATTAACATGGCATTTCGCATCTCCTTCCCTGATGTTGCCCCAATATATATTCCATCCCACAGGAATGCCGTGAATGAAACCAGGGGCACCATGACCACCCAGAAAAAATAGGGTTTAGCATTGGCAATGACTTCGGGATTGTTTGTGAGGGCCCTGAAGATCAGGTTACCCCCCAGCAGGTAAACCAGGGTAAAGAAGAGGCTGATTCCGGTGCCCCAGATAAATAGCAACCGGATGCTCTTTGACAGTGATTTCCTGTCATTGGCACCAATAAATTTCCCTGTCAGGGCTTCCGATGCATGGGCAAATCCATCAATCAGAAAGGAGAAGAACATAAAGAATTGCATAAGCAATGAATTCACTGCCAGGATAGTCCCTTCCCCATCGGATATTAAATCAGAATTGGCCGATCGGGCAGTAAAGATGGAGAAGACCGCCACCAGGCACATGGTCCGGATAAAGATGTCCTTATTGACCATCAGGTAGGTTTTAAGCTTTTGCCAATGCAGGGTGGCCTTCACAGACCAGTATTTAAAAAGCCTGCTGAAATATCTTCGGAAGAAATAGAGTGCAATGAGCAACCCGCTGTACTGGGCAATCACGGTTCCGAGGGCCACCCCATCCGATCCCATACCCAGCTTCATTACGAAAAAGTAGTTGCAGATCACATTGATGATGTTGGTAGCCACCAGAACGATCATGGGCAAACGGGCATTTTGCATACCCAGGAAGAATCCAAGCAGTGCAAACTGACCCAGTGCTGCAGGAGCTGCCCATACCCTGATGCTAAAGTAGGCCATGGCCAGCTCTTCCACACGGGTTTCTCCTTTCAGGAAGGCAAAGCTTAAAATTTCAATGGGTTTCTGCAGGGCAAGCAGGAATATGCTGGTTATTATAGCGATAAAGAATGCCCTTGAAAAAACCAGGATGGTTTCGGGCAGGTCCCTTCTTCCCCAGGCCTGGGCAGTGAACCCGCTGGTTCCCATGCGGAGGAATCCCAGGCCCCAGTATATGAAGTTAAAGATCAAAGATCCCAGCGCAATGGCCCCGATATAGGCATCCGACTCCAGGTGTCCCATCAATGCCATATCAACAATACCCAGCATGGGAATGGAGATGTTGCTGATGATATTGGGGATGGCCAGATCCAGGATCTTTTTATTCATTTGCCAGGATTATAGATCGAAGATAATATTCTTTGAATTCATGGAGCTATGGATTACTTTTAGTTCCAATGAAAAAGAAACTACAGAATATGAAAGTTATGCCCATCATTTTTGCAACCATGGCTGGTGCAATGTTATTTTTTTACTCCTGTGAAAGCGCACCTGATTCGCAACCCAATATCCTGCTGATTATGGTGGATGACCTGGGATTTTCCGATTTTGGCTGCTATGGAGGGGAGATTGCAACACCCCATATTGATCAGCTTGCCCAGAACGGCTTGCGCTTCACCCAGTTCTACAATACGGGCAAATGTCATTCTTCACGTGTGTCTTTATTAAGTGGGCTCTACTGCACCCAGGCCGGAGATCAAAGTCTGAGAAGGGCCACAACCCTTGCTGAGGTCTTGCATGATGCGGGTTATTTTACCACCATGGCGGGGAAATGGCACCTGGATAAGCAGCCCACCGACTTTGGGTTCCAGAGATACTGGGGGCACCTTTCGGGAAGCACAGATTTCTTTCATGGGGACAGCACCTTCAGATTGAACGGGGAGGTATGGAATGATTTTGATGCAGATGTCTACACCACCGATGCCAATGTGGATTATTCCATGCAGTTCCTGGATGAGGCACTGGAAAGCGGAAAACCGTTTTTCCACTACATAGCATTTAATGCACCCCACTATCCCCTTCAGGCTCCAAGGCAGGAGATAGAGAAGTACATGGGGAGTTATGATTCAGGTTGGGAGCCGATCAGGGAGGCTCGGTTTGCGAAACAGCAAAAGCTGGATATATTCCCGCCCGATATGGAGCTCCCCCCCTTACCGGAGCATATGCCTGAATGGTCCTCTCTGACTCCTGAACAACAGCAACTGGAGAGTTTCAGAATGAGTGTATATGCAGCCATGGTAGACCGGGTGGATCAGAACATTGGTCGTTTGCTGGCCTATCTGGAGGAGAAGGGGGTTAAGGATGAAACCCTGATTATGATTTGCTCCGACAATGGGGGCTGTCCATTTGAGCGCAGCGATAACCTGGAAATTCCGCCCTGGGAAGGGGGTTCATTCTTATTGTATGATGCCAGTTGGGCAACGGTAAGTAATACACCCCTGCGTCACTACAAACAGACCCAGCATGAAGGGGGCATCTCTTCTCCGCTGATCGTTCACTGGCCAGGCAAGATTGAAAAACCGGGTGGTTGGGAGCGTAGCCCTGGTCACCTGGTGGATGTGATGGCCACCTGCCTGGAAGTATCCGGAGGAGCATATCCCGAAACTGAGGGGATAGAGCCTTTGCAGGGAAAATCGCTGGTGCCATTTATGAGGGGTGAAAAGCGTGAGCAACACGAAGTACTTTACTTCAGGTTCAGGGACTGTCGGGCCATTCGCCAGGGGGACTGGAAGGTGGTTAGTTTTTACGGAAGCAAGTGGGAACTTTATAACCTGGCCAATGACCGGGCAGAGCAGGTTGATCTGGCTGAAGAATACCCGGAACGGGTAAAGGAACTCGCCTCGCTCTGGCATCTGATGGCAAAAGAAACTGACTTATTGCAAGATAAAGACAGGCAACCGGTTAAAGAAGTGCCGGCATCCAATAACCGGGACGAATGGCACAGGCCCGGGCTGGTGAAAGATTGGGAAGCATACCGGTAACCTCCTTTGGTATATCTGGTAAATCTTCCATATCTTCATCTTCGTTTGCGACTTACAAAACATGATATTGAAAAAACATTCACCCCGAACACACCATTTGCCTCTTCAACTGGCGATTACTCTGTGTTTTATCCTGATCTCGTCTTCAGGACTGAGTCAGGCAATCGGAGGCAGTGGAGGCAGCAGGATCGAAGGCAAGCGAAAGTTTATGCCCATACCCTACATAACCTATGACCGGGCCATGGGTTTTACCGTAGGGGCCGTTCCCATGCTTATGTTCAATCCTGTGGATAAAGATACCATTTCACCCTCTTCACTTATAGGAGGAGTAGGAACTTATTCCACCAGCAAAACATGGTTTGTAATGGGTTTTGGGATGTTCTATCTGAAAGAAGATACATGGCGCATTACTGCAGCCGGCGGACTGGGAACCATCAATTACCAGTTCTTCCTGGATCATCCCCTTGGTGGATGGATCCCTTATCAGAGTGAGGCCAATTTTGCCATGGTCAAGTTGGAACGGAGGATATATAAAAAGCTCTATGGAGGTGTAAGCTATATATTTGCAGATGTGATTACTACCCCGGAAAATTTGCCTGTAGTGGATACCATGACGCTGCATGGCCTGGGATTGAATCTTTCAATGGATACCAGGAGTAATCCCTATTATCCCCGTTCAGGTTATTATACCACGTTGAAATTCAATAGCTTTCCTGAATGGTTCGGAAACAAGACTGTCTCTCAAAAGATAGAATTTGATTATAACCACTACTTTTCAACAAGGGCAGATAACGATGTGGTGGCAGCCAGACTCTATACCGGTCTTGGCCTGGGAGACCTCTCTTTTAATCAGCAGTTTATTGTGAAGAGTCCTGATATCCGGGGCTATACCCAGGGGGCCTACCGGGGAAACTATCTTGTAACCCTGCAGGGTGAATACAGGTGGAACTTTCACAAAAGGTGGGGTGCTGTGGGATTTGCCGGAATGGCAACGGTATTCGAGGCTATCAATGAGGCTGACAATGGTAAACTGTTACCAGCAATAGGCACCGGGATTCGTTTCAAGGCTTTTGAAGATACCAATTTTAATGTAGGACTCGATGCGGCGGTCGGAATAGAAGACTGGGGTATCTATTTCACCATAGGAGAGGCATTTTAATTAAACTAATTCAATGAAAACAAGGAATCTGCTTATCGCATCAATGGGGGGACTAATGTTATCCCTTAGTGTTCAATCTTATGCCCAGGGTAATTCAGTGGAACCTTTTGTGGGCATGTGGGCCCTAACTCTGGATTATGAGGATGAAAATGCGGGTTGGTTAGAGGTATCCCAGAAGGATGGCTACCTGGATTCAGAGATCCTCTGGCGCTCGGGAAGTGTCTATGCAGTCGATTATACAATGGTCACTGAAGATCAGCTGATCCTGGTTCATGGCCATGACATGGTTCGGGAACGGAATGAGGATGGGAATCCTGTCAGGACTACGCACCCCGTACTGTGGTTTCAGATTGCAAAATCGGATGTGTATAAACTGGAGGGTCAGGCTTTCTTCCCAAACAGAGACGGTATTGGAGTAGAAAAGGTTGGATTTACCGGTAAATTAATTCCAGCCTATGGAGAAGCCCCGAAGGTCAGAAAAATTAAATATGGAGATCCCATCAATCTGTTTAATGGAACAGATCTGAGTAGCTGGGAACTTATTAATCCCAGCACTGCCAATGGCTGGAAAGTGGTGGATGGTGTGATGGTGAACGATCCGGTCCAGACCAAAGGAGAAAAGCATATTAAGTATGGGAACCTGCGGACCACAGACACCTTTGAAGATTTTAACCTGAAGGTGGAGGTGAACATTCCGGCTGGTAGCAATGGAGGGATCTATTTACGTGGCATCTATGAAGTGCAGGTGGTGGACAGCTATGGGAAAAAGCTGGACCCGCATAACATGGGCGCACTCTACAGCAGGATTACACCACTGGTGTTGGCTGAGAAACCTGCGGGAGAGTGGCAGGAGATGGATATCACTTTGTATCAGAGGCACCTGACCGTGGTATTAAACGGGAAGACTCTGATTGATAATCAGCCCGTGAAAGGGGTTACAGGAGGAGCACTTACTTCTGATGAGTTTTCACCAGGTCCCCTTTACTTACAGGGAGATCATGGCGAGATAAGTTACAGGAAGCTGGTCCTTACACCCATTATAAATTAGTCAATACCCTGATTTCAATATCCTTGTACCTGTGCTAATGATGGTCATTTCGTTCCAGCCTGAATATTCATTTTCAAAATATTGAATGATCCCTTGTTACGGATTGCTATTTTATAACTGATAAAAACACTTCATATGCCTATTCAGAAACTGATCAGTCTGCCATCGGGGATGCCCCGCCATTTTCACAAACTCGAGGACCGGGTTCCAGATGGATGGTATTGTGATTCTGACCCCCGGGGAACCAAAGTTGGATCTGGCGGCGGGACGGCCAGTATACTGGCAGCGGCTTTCAGGGATTCTGGTTTTGAGGGAGAATTTAGTGATTGGCTGAGCACTCAACAACGTATGATCATTCATTCGGGAGGAGAGAGCCGGCGACTGCCGGCATATGCTCCGTATGGTAAATCTTTGATACCCATGCCGGTGTTCCGCTGGTCCAAGGGCCAGTGCCTGGATCAGAAATTGTTGGATTTCCAGGCTGGGTATTATGAAAAGATCTTATCTGCTGCTCCGGATAGCTATTGTACCTTAATCGGAAGCGGGGATGTGATGTTTATCTCCTCTGATCGATTCAAGAATCTGCCTGAAGCCGACGTTATTGTATTTGGTACCTGGGTGGATGATTCTATCGCCTCCAGGCATGGGGTATTCTTTAGCCGAAGAGAACAACCCGGGGAGCTGGCCCTTGTGAAGCAAAAACCTTCACAACCGGAGCTAAGAGAGATGGCACAGGATTATTTCTACCTGATGGATTCCGGGATTGTACTGATGAATGCAGAATCTACCCTTAAACTGATGAAAAAGTCGGGGTGGATAGAGGAGCAAAAAAGATTTGAAAACGGGATCCCTGATTTTTATGACCTCTACAGCAATATGCTCATTTCATTTGGTTCAGAGTCGGAATCCAAAGATCCTGATTTAATGAACATGGATGTGAAGCTGGTCCCCCTCCGCGACGGGGAGTTTTATCATTTCGGCAGCAATACCGATTTGATAGAGTCATCCGTGAGGCTCCAAAACAGGATTGTGGATCAGCGGCTTAACCTTACCAGAGAGTCTGATCACCATCCATCCATTTTCCAGCAGAATGCTCGGGTCACTTATAAATTTACAGACAAGAACCACCACATCTGGATCGAGAACAGTCATATTCCTGAGACCTGGGAACTGAGCCACCACCATATATTGACAGGCATTCCTGAGAACATATGGGAGATTGAGTTGCCCGGGGAATTCTGTCTCGATATAGTTCCCCTGGGAAATGGGGATTATTGCATTCGTCCTTATGGATTTTCAGAAGGTTTCAGGGAAACCATGGAGGAAGGAGTCCATTGGATGAATCAGCCCTTGTCTCAATGGCTTGATAAAAGGAAGATTTCACCCGGGGAAGCTGGTTTTGTTCCGGGGGCATCCATTTATGAACTACCACTCTTCCCGGTGGTGGAGGAGAAAGAGATGGAAGGCATGTTGCGATTTTTATTGGGGGATTCAACCCTGGAAATCTCCTGGCTTGCTGCAATCCGGCTATCGCCTGAAGAACTTTCGGAGCGAGCCAATCCGGAACTGGTATATAAACGAAGGCAGGAGTTAAAGGAACTTTCACTGCCTAAACTGGCTGCAAATCATCAGAAGAGTATTTTTTATTTCCTGGACCTTGAGCGGACATCAGGTGACTACCGGGCATCCGGATTGGAACTACCGGCTGAATTATCCCAGGGAGAACCGGTTATTAAGCGAATTAATGATAACATGTTCAGGGCCAGGGTTACCGGAAACCAGGTGCTGTCGGGTCAGTTTGAACAGCAGGCATTTTCAATACTTCGGGAAGAGATGATTGGTACACTGGCGGCAAGTCCATCTCTACCTGAAAGAAATGTGCTGGATGATCAGATCCTGTGGGGAAGAAGCCCGGTGCGACTGGATCTGGCCGGAGGCTGGACCGACACCCCTCCCTACTGTATTATGGAGGGAGGCAAGGTGGTTAATCTGTCGGTGGAATTGAATGGTCAACTCCCCCTGCAGGTATTTGCACGACCCTTGCAGGAGCCAAAAATTGTCCTTCGCTCCATTGACCTGGGATCGAAAATTGAGATAAACAGATTCGATGAGCTCAATAAGTATGACCAGCTGGGAGGAGAATTCTCCATTCCAAAGGCAGCTTTGGTACTTGCAGGTTTTGGAAATACCTTTTCAGGTAAAATATTTCCGACCCTGACTTCTCAGCTGGAGGCATTTGGATGTGGCATAGAATTGTCCCTGCTTGCGGCTATTCCCAAAGGTTCGGGACTGGGTACAAGCTCCAACCTTGCAGCTACAGTTCTGGGAACCCTGAGCGATTTCTGTGGATTGAAGTGGGATAAACATGAGGTAGCCTACAGGTCATTAATACTTGAGCAGATGCTTACCACCGGGGGTGGATGGCAGGACCAGTATGGAGGAATCTTCCAGGGGGTGAAATTGCTGGAAACCGAACCTGGAATCCAACAGAAACCCGGGATTAAATGGTTGCCCGATCAGCTCTTTACCAACCGTGAAACCAAAGAGATGATGTTGTTGTATTATACCGGGGTGACCCGGGTGGCTCATGATATTCTGGGAGAGATTGTGAAGGGAATGTTCCTGAATTCTTCCAGGCACCTGGAGATATTTACGGAGATCAAGGCCCATGCCCGGGAAACTTTCGACATGATTTTAAGCAATGACTATCAGGGCCTGGCCGGTAAAGTTGCCATTAGCTGGGACTTAAATCAACGCCTGGATGAGGGGACCAATCCAGCAGTAATACGCGAGATGTCGCGCAAAGTGGA
>PVMS01167483.1_pt1 | contig 28318 bp, 24 predicted proteins | sample 1853461 | NCBI WGS metagenome assembly PVMS01 (sample SAMN08582032, study PRJNA380276) | Marine sediment metagenome, whole genome shotgun sequencing project. | isolation source: ocean sediment barecode stripped | collected 2017
GTCACAGCCACTTCCGCCAATTGGAACGTCACATATTTCGCGTGCCGCGTTACCTTCGCCCCGATCTTCACGAGTTTCTCTCGTAGGGTTTTGGTGCTCCACGGTACTCCTGTGGTTCCCTTTTGCTCTCCTGCAAATGCCGTGATACTAGTGGTGCGAGGAGCGGCATGAATTGGCAAAGACAAGGTGACGTTTGGCCGTTGACTACCGTCGACCAACTTCGATTGAGAATCCTACGTGACTCTCAGGTCCGGTCTAGCTTCCTTCGAAAGTGAATGAAGATGCCCGTACTAGCTCACGAACCTGCATGTTTTCCCGACGATCTGCTTGAAATGTCGCACACGTTCGACAGGGAAAACCGGTACTGGTCAGTTGTTCACACTCGACCCCGGCAGGAGAAATGCCTCGCGCGCTACTTGCGCAGTCTTCGTGTTCCGTATTATTTGCCATTGCTCAGTCGACGGCTACGACTTCGAGGCCGGACGACGACTTCGCATATTCCCTTGTTCCCGAGTTACGTGTCGATCCTGTGCACGCAAATGGAACGACTCGCGGCATACGACAGCGGCCGTGCCGTCGGCTGCCTCGACGTCCCGAATCAAACCGGTTTTTGGCAGGACTTGCAGACGATCGAGCGGCTAATCGAATCGGGAATGCCGATCACACGGGAAGACCGCATGGGACCCGGAGATCGCGTGGTCGTTCGCAGCGGTCCGCTCGCCGGTCTAGAGGGCACCATTTTGCGATTGGAAAACAGCCGCAGGTTGCTGGTACAGGTTGACTTTATCCAACGAGGAGCATCCGTTCTCGCAGACGATTTCGACCTGGAAGTTATCAACTAAAAAGTTTGGAGATAAGGAACATCGAGCTGGGTGTTGCGGCATTCCAACCACAGCACCGACTGGAAAGTACGAAGTCAGCTGGGTCGGCTCGTTGGTAACCTGCCGAATAGTTACTCATGGATGATTGTAAACCGTCAGTAAAATTAGGCCTTTTGACAATAAGCGGCCGCGCACTGCGCAACCCACGGGGACGAAGTCCGCGCCAAACATTCATCGAGCGCACCCACTCGGTAGCGGCCCAAACTTCTATCACTGTCATTGAAATTTCTCGAACCGATGCTCCGTGTGGTCTTCGTCCCTGGGGGATTATGCTTTCGCATCGATTGACCTCTACGCTGTAGAACTCCAAAGCTGGGTCTCGACTCAGCCACGGTCAATATTTGCAGCATGTCACGCTGATCGTAAATGGACAGTCAGTGACATGCTTGTCCGCTATCCGTTTCTCAAACCTGACCTCTTCTCCACAATGATCTCCGGAAGAATTTAAGACATGTCTAGCATCAGTTCACAGTTTCGAACGGAGGCAAATGGGTCACCTGCCAAGGACGGGGTTTCCATCGACGCACCTCCTGCCGACAATCGTCGGTCGCCTGATGCGCGCGGAGCCATCCCTTATGTCAATCTGAATAAACGGTTCCTAGCCTGGCAACTGGCATTGTTGCTCATTCACGTGGGAATTGTCGCTCTGTCGTACTGGATGGCGTTTCTACTGCGGTTTGATTTCGTAGTGCCCGCGGAAATGGTCGACCTCTTTTGGACAACGCTGCCATTACTGGTGGGAGTAAAACTCACCGTCTTCATTCTCTGCAAAAGTCTCCGCGGCTGGTGGCGGTACATCACTTTTGCCGACTTGGCAAAGTTACTGCAGGTAGCGACAATCTCGACGGTTGTTGTCTATGGAATTGACTACTTTCTGCTTACTAGTTCTCAGATTCCACTCGCTGCTTTGCTGCTCGACTGGGGGATCACAATTCTATTAATTGGAGGTAGCCGCAGTACGTGCCGCCTCGCACGCGAACACTTTTGGCCAGTTCTTGATTCGAGGCAGATTCGTCGAGCCCTGTTGATCGGTGTCGATCAGGGCGGCGAAGCTCTGGTACGACAACTCCATGGAAACTTACAGCTCAACTATCGTGTTGTCGGATTCCTGCACGACAACCGCGCCCACTACGGCACGCGACTCGGTGGCGTCTCCTTCCTGGGCAGCGTGGATCAAGCCGTTTCGATTGCGACCAAACACCGGGCGCAAGAGGTACTAGTAATCGCTGACAGCCTGCCCGGAAGACGCTTGCGGGAGTTGATGACCGAATGTTGCCTGGCTGGACTGAGCGTCAAGATCATCCCGAATTTGCAGGAGTTGCTGGAATCTTCTCACAAACTGAAAATTAGAGACGTAAACGTCGACGACTTGTTGCGGCGCGAGCCTGTGCAGATGGACACAGCCGCAGTTTCGGAACTAGTTCAAGGCCATTGCGTCCTCATCACCGGCGCAGGAGGGAGCATCGGTGCAGAGATCTGTCGTCAGGTCGCGAAGTACAAGCCTTCCCAATTGGTTCTTGTAGAACGCACTGAGAACAATCTCTTTTACATCGAACAAGAATTAAAAGGCAGACGCAGCAAGATAACTTGCCATGCATGCATCTGCGATGTGTGCGACAAGCAGCGACTGGAGGCTATCTTCCAGCGCCATAAACCGCATATCGTCTTCCATGCCGCCGCTCACAAGCACGTTCCACTCATGGAATACAATGTGGGAGAGGCAATCAAGAATAACATCTTTGGCACGAAGACGATCGCAGATGTCGCACACGCATTTGGCGTAAAACGGTGGGTACTGATCTCTACTGACAAAGCGGTCAACCCGACAAGTGTGATGGGGACGACCAAAGAACTGGCTGAGCGTTACGTGAACGGGTTGTCAGCCGATTCTCCTACGCAGTTCATCCTCGTGCGTTTCGGGAACGTCCTGGGTTCGGAAGGGAGTGTGGTGCCCACTTTCCAGGAGCAGATTCGTCGCGGCGGCCCATTGACGATCACCCACCCGGAAATGGAGCGGTTCTTTATGACTATTTCCGAGGCGGCACAACTCGTGCTTCAAGCCGCAGCCTTGGGGCAGGGAGGAGAAACGTTTGTCCTGGATATGGGCGAGCCAGTGAGGATTGTTGATCTCGCGGAGGATCTCATCCGACTCTCAGGACTCACGCCCCGCGATATCGAAATAAAGTTTGTGGGAACGCGACCCGGAGAAAAGTTAAACGAACAGATTTACCGAGACGGTGAAGCAACTCAGGCCACCTCGCATCCGAAATTGCGTGTAGCCGGTCATGTCCCCTGTCGTTTGGCGGACGTGGAGGCGTGGCTCTCGGAGCTAGCGCCTCTGGTCAATGCTGCGGAGGAAACGGTTCGCGACAAACTGAAGGAAATTGCTGCCGCTTCTCGAAAGAGAAGAGGTTTCTTCGCTGGCGGCTACAATTCAGCCACTGAAGACGTTCCGGCCAAAAACTGGGCCGTCACGTGTAACGGTAATGGTAAAAGAAATGCTCCGAATGGCACGCCTTTGTTACATGAATCACCCTAGCAACGCCAATCAACAAGGACCTTAGAATTGACTTCTACCGCAGCATTAGAAACAGACCTCTCGCATATCTCGCGTAGACGGATCGAGCCGTCTCACGGATGGCAATCGATTCGTCTGGCTGAGCTTTGGCAATACCGCGAGCTGGTCTACTTCCTCACATGGCGCGATGTGAAAGTCCGCTACAAGCAAACGGCGTTGGGAGCCGCTTGGGCGATCATCCAGCCGTTCTTCACGATGGTCGTTTTCAGTCTGTTTTTTGGCAAACTCGCCAAGATACCTTCCGACGGCGTTCCCTATCCGATATTCGCCTACACCGCCTTGGTTCCCTGGACGTTTTTTGCCAATGCATTGACCCAGTCGTCCAACGGCCTGGTGCAGAATGCGAACCTCCTGAAGAAGGTTTACTTTCCGCGGTTGGCGATTCCGATATCCAACGTGGTTTCGGGATGCGTTGACTTCGTCCTGGCCTTCATCGTGTTGCTGGGAATGATGTTTTACTTCGGGATGGTTCCCACCTGGAACGTCGTGTGGTTACCCTTACTTTTGTTGTTGGCGCTAGTCACGTCGCTGGGCGTGGGACTTTGGTTGTCGGCACTGAATGTCGAGTTCAGAGACGTTCGTTACGTCGTTCCGTTCCTCACGCAGTTCTGGATGTTCTGCACGCCCATCGCCTACCCCAGCAGCCTTCTGCCGGAGAAGTGGCGCGTCGTCTATGCAGTCAATCCGATGGTCGGCGTCGTCGACGGTTTTCGTTGGGCACTGCTCGGGGCCGATACTGCGCCTGGATCCACTCTCGTGGTTTCGTCAATCGTGGCCGTAGCCTTACTCATTGGCGGCGCATTTTATTTTCGGCGGATGGAGAAGTCGTTCGCCGACATTGTCTAATCGACAAGCAGAATGGTTCAAAACTGCCAAATTATCACCGAAATAGCCCAAGCGCACGACGGCAGTTTGGGTACGGCACACGCATACGTTGACGCGGTTGCGCATACCGGCGCCGACGCGGTGAAATTCCAGACGCACATCGCCGCAGCAGAGTCGACCCCGACTGAGCCGTGGCGGGTGCAATTCAGTCGGCAGGACGCATCGCGGTTCGACTATTGGAAGCGGATGGAATTCACCGAGACGCAATGGAAGGGACTGCGGGACCACGCAAACGAGCGTGGCCTGCAGTTTCTTAGCTCACCATTTTCGATCGAGGCGATCGAACTGCTCAAACGCGTTGGCGTGTCTGCTTGGAAGGTGGCTTCGGGTGAGGTCAACAATGGACCGATGCTCGATTGCATGGCAGAAACAGGCCTTCCCATTCTGCTTTCCACCGGGATGAGCACATGGGAAGAGATCGACTCGGCCGTTGCCCAAATCAAGTCACGCGGCTTGCCTCTCACAGTTTTGCAGTGCACGTCGGAATACCCATGCCCAGCCGAACGGGTCGGTCTCAATCTGATCGCGGAGCTTCGACGGCGTTACGATTGCGCGGTTGGGTTTTCGGACCACTCGGGCACGATATTTCCAGGCTTGGCGGCCGCGGCTTTTGGAATTGATGTTCTCGAGGTTCACGCCACATTCAGCCGAGAGACTTACGGTCCTGACGTACCAGCTTCAGTGACGACATCTGAGTTGAGACAGCTGGTCGAGGGAGTTCGGTTCATCGAAACGATGGTCGACCATCCGGTGGACAAAGACCAGATCGCCGTCGAGCTGCAACCCTTACGCAAGGCATTCTTCAAAAGCATCGTGGCTCGCTATGATCTCCCACCCGGAACGGTAATTTCTGAGAAGCACCTGACCTTCAAGAAACCTGGCAACGGGATTCCCATCAGCGGATTGGCGTCCATTGTGAATCGTCGCACGCGTCGCGCCGTTGCCGCAGATTCGTTACTTCGAGAGGACGACCTTGAAAACTGATCCTTGTCCGCAGCGTAAAGTGTGCGTCATCCTGGTGGATCGCGCGAACTACGGACGCTTGAAACCGGTGATGCGCGCCATCGACGAACAGCCCGGGCTGCAGCTGCAGGTTCTGGCCGCGGGAACGATGGTACTTGAGCGGTTTGGGCTCCCGGCGCAGGTCGTTCGGGAAGATGGGTTTCCGGTCGACGGGGAAGTATTCGTCGAATTGGAAGGTTCGATACCAGCGACAATGGCCAAGTCGTTGGGAGTCGGCCTGATCGAGTTTAGCAGCGAGTTTCGCCGTTTGAAACCTGATGTAGTGCTGGTAATTGGTGATCGCTACGAAGCGCTCGCGGCGACGATTGCCGCAGCGTATATGAACATTTGCATCGCGCATATTCAGGGTGGGGAGGTTTCCGGATCGATTGACGAGAGCGCCCGACATGCGATCACGAAATTCTCACATTTCCATTTTCCCAGCACGCGTCGCGCGTCGGACTACCTAATCCGTATGGGAGAGCGCCCCGAGACGATCCTGACCGTTGGCTGCCCCGGCAGCGACATCGCGCGGCAACTCGACCTCACTTGGCAGCCAGCAACGGTCAACCGCCGAGGGAGCGGATGCGTCATTGACGCGTCGCAGCCGTTCTTGCTCGTGGTTTTCCATCCCACGACCACCGAATTCGGCGATGAGCGTACCCAGTTCGAGCAGTTGCTCGAAGCGCTCGTGAGACTACAGCAACAAACTGTCCTGCTCTGGCCTAACATCGACGCTGGTGCGGACAACGTGAGCAAGGCTATTCGGCGTTTTCGCGATCAAGTGAATCCCGATTGGCTGCGAACGCTAATCAACCTGCCCCCGGAAGAATATTTGAGGGTCCTTGCTAACGCTTCGTGTGCGGTTGGCAACTCGAGCAGTTTTGTCCGCGATGCCAGCTTCTACGGCACGCCCGTGGTGCTCGTGGGTAACCGACAAAATGGCAGAGAGACCGACATCCATGCGGTTCGCGTAGCCGCCAAAACGCGGGACATCGAAGCAGCGCTCCGCTCGCAGTTGCGGCAAGGTCGATACGCGCCAAGCCGGCTCTACGGAGATGGTTACGTGGCGCCGAGAATCGCGGAAAGGCTGGTTCGTCTCGCGCCCTACTTACAGAAGCGATTGGACTATGTGCGTAGGGACTCGGCGACGTTGTCCAACGGTGAGGCGGCACACCGTCAGACGTCGGTTCCCGTTCCTGTTCCTTGGACGGCCTGAGGATTGCATCATGCACGTTTTAGGAATCGTACCGGCTCGCGGAGGCTCCAAGGGGATTCGTCGCAAGAATCTCAGGAATCTAGGTGGCAAGCCGCTCTTGTACTACACGGCCGTCGCGGCACTTGCGTCGCGCAGGTTGTCCAGGGTCGTTCTGAGCACAGAGGACGAAGAGATCGCGGAGGTGGGACGGCAATACGGATTGGAGACGCCATTCCAAAGGCCCCCGCAACTTGCGCTCGACGACACGCCCACACTCGAAGTTGTCCAACACGCTGTGCGGGAGTTAGAAGCCGTTGGCGATGTTTACGAAGCCATTTGTATATTGCAGCCCACTTGTCCGTTCCGCCGTCCCGAGTATATCGACCACTGTATCGACCTACTCGCACAGAAGAAGCTGGACGCGGTCGTGACCGTCCTTCCCGTGCCGGTCAAATATAATCCGAATTGGGTATTCTTGCGCGATGGCGACGACTTGTTGCGTTTGAGTACGGGAGCGTCCGAACCGATACCTCGACGGCAGGTCTTGCCCCCGGCCTACCATCGTGAAGGTTCGGTCTACGTGGTGACGCGAGACGTGCTCGTCGAGAAGAACAGTCTCTACGGCGATCGGCTTTGCGGTTACGAAGTCGATCCTAACGAGTGCGTCAACATCGATTCACTTGCAGACTGGCAGCAGGCCGAGTCGTTGTTGAGTGAGCAGTTCTGCCGTGCCATGGAAGACATGGCCCAACTGGCAGCAAGCAGTCACTGAGGGCGACCCACTAGGCAATCGCAATCTCTAAGAAAGATTCATGAGCAATTTGGCAATCCAAGTCGCAGGCCTGAGTAAGAGGTTTCGTATTGTTGGACTACGAAGCGGTTACCGTACGCTGCGCGAGACGATTATGGACCGTTTTTCAACGTCCATGCGGACGAACGGAAACGTTGGCCGACGTGGTTCTTCCGGGACTGACGCAGGGCAGAATACATTCTGGGCGCTCGACGACGTTTCGTTCGATGTGAAGCCGGGCGACGTCATGGCGGTGGTTGGCGGGAACGGAGCCGGCAAGAGTACGCTGTTAAAAATCCTGTCTCGAATCACTGAGCCGACCCGGGGCTATGCAGATATCTACGGTCGGATCGGATCACTGCTTGAGGTGGGGACGGGATTCCACCCGGAGTTGAGCGGCCGCGAAAACGTTTTTCTCAACGGCGCCATTCTCGGAATGAGCCGTGTCGAGATTGGCCACAAGTTCGACCAGATTGTCGATTTCGCGTCTGTGGAAAAGTTTATCGATATGCCGGTGAAGCACTATTCCAGCGGCATGCACCTACGACTCGCGTTCGCAGTTGCCGCCCACCTTGAGCCGGAAATCTTGCTCATCGACGAAGTTCTCGCCGTCGGCGATGTGGCGTTTCAGAAGAAGTGTCTTGGAAGAATGGACCAGGTGGCCAGCGAGGGCCGCACCGTGTTGTTCGTGAGCCATAACATGGGCGCCGTCCGCTCACTTTGCAAAAAAGGCATCTATCTCGAGCAAGGACGAGTCGAAGAGCAGGGGTCTGTCTCGGCGTGTGTCACAAGGTACCTGCGCTCAGTCTGTGACGACCCTGCGCCCGACGCACAGTCGCAGGCCGCACGGCACGCGGGTTTCGACCGAGTGGCTCTGGACAGTTCAGACGGGAATACAGTGCATCAGTCGGAGGATTTTGTCGCCTCCACAGCCGTTCGTCTTCCCACGGAGTCGCGTGGCTTCGAACTGATGTGCTTGCTATTCGACATGCATGGACGAGTCATCTTTCGGACGAGGACGACGAGCGGCGAACTAGGCGTTGCGGATCTGTCGGTCCGGTCGCATCTGGTTTCCGTACACGTCCCGCCACTTTGGCTGGTTCCCGGCTTGTATTCGCTGCAATTTAAGTTGATCCCTTGGGGTCGTGGTCATCAGGTGTACAAGTCGGATAAATTCCCATTGGACGTCGAAGGAGTGGTCTGCTCTACGTCGTCCGCTGATTACGGGTTGTTGAGCCCGAAAGTCGAATGGCGCCGGCAGGCGGCTGAGCAAGTCGCCTTGGCGGGAAAGGCGAACGGACGCGCGTAGCCGCACACACCACGGGTTCGTGGAACCGAAATTGATATCAATGACTGAAGGAACATCAATCATCGAGTCTGAACAACACCTGGCCGGCTATGCGCAGGTTACTCGGGAACTGCCCGCGACCGACCGGGAATTGCGTGCGATACGCGTTTCGCTGCTCGCCTCGTTCACCATTGATCCTCTTCTGCCATTTCTAAAGGTCGAGGCGGCGGAGCAGGGCTTTGGCGTGAATGTACACACAGCCGCGATCAACACGTTTCGCCAGCAACTGATTGATCCCAACAGCGACTGCATCGGCCATGATACGGAGATAGTTTTTCTCGCGCCGCTGTTGCGCGACGTGTGTCCTTGGCTCGAAGAAGACTTTCTAAGCTTGTCGGCGTCGCAGGTTGAAGCACATAGTGCCGAGGTTGTTGAGGATCTGATCAGTTGCTTGCGGACATTCCGGACACACTCGCAGGCAGACATTGTGCTCCACAACTTCAACCTTCCGGCACGCCCCCTGTTGGGAATCCACGAGCCGGCGAGCAAGCAGTCGCAGACCGAAGCGATTCGCCAACTCAATCGACGTCTCGCCGATGCCGCGACAGATTTACCAGGCGTCTATTTGCTTGATTTCGATAGGCTTTGCGCGGATGTCGGATACCAACGCTGGGAGAACTGCAAAGCCTGGCATCTTGGGCGGGCTCCGTTAGCGACGGAAACGTTACGAGAGTTGTCGAAATGCTATGCCGCGTTCCTTAATTCGATTCAGGGCAGTCCGCGAAAATGTCTGGTCCTCGACCTGGACAACACATTGTGGGGCGGCGTGCTCGGCGAGGACGGAATATCAGGCATCAAACTGGGACACACCTATCCGGCGAATATCTTTCGTACTGTCCAGCGGGAGATTCTCCAACTTCAACGTCGCGGCGTCCTGCTTGCGGTCAACAGCAAGAACAATTGGGCCGACGTGGAAGAGGTCTTTGAGTCCCACCCTGACATGGTTCTCAAGCGAGATCACTTTGCCAGCCTGCGCGTCAACTGGAGGAGCAAGCCAAAAAACATGCTTGAGATCGCCGACGAGTTGGCCATTGGAGTCGACAGCCTTGTGTTTCTCGACGACAATCCGGCCGAGTGTGAGTTGATGCGTCAGTCCCTGCCCGAGGTGTTGACTTGGCAGGCCTCGGACGGTCTGGGGCGTCCCGACCCGCTGGGGGCGCTACAGCTCCTACGCGACTCCATTGTTTTCGACCGACTAGCGGTGACGTCCGAAAGCCAGCTTCGTGGGTTGATTTACCGACAACAAGCCGATCGGGAGACTTTCCGGAAATCCTCCCAGTCGATGAACGACTTCTTATCTGGACTTGAAATGCGGGCTCGCGTCAGTGTCGCCGACGACTTTACGTTTCCCCGAATAGTGGAACTGCTCGGAAAGACGAATCAATTCAACCTGACGACGCATCGCCACTCGGCGGCTCAGATTGAAGAATTCGTGCAGCGTCCTGACTGCGGCGTGTTCACGCTTCAGCTGGTCGACCGATTTGGCGACAATGGCATCGTCGGCGTCGCGATTGTTGAACTACACGAAGGCACGGCGCGAGTCGACTCCTTTTTGCTGAGCTGTCGCGTCATCGGCCGCACGGTCGAGACAGCATTTCTGTCTTTTCTCATTGATTGGGCAAGAAGGCACGGGGCAGAGAATATCGAGGGAGAGTTCATCCCCACGGCAAAGAACACACCAGCCGCCGGTTTCTACGCCGACCACGGATTCGCGAAGATCGATGCGAGTGATTCGTCGACGCGATGGCGCTGGAACACATCTTGTGCACTAATCCAATGGCCGCCATACATCCGAAAGGACGAGAACGGATGCTGACTGCTAACGCAGATATTACTGATCGGCTCTACCAAACCGTGTCAGACACATTAGCGGTTGATCGAGCGATCCTGTCAGAAGCCGCATCGCCGGAAACGATCGAGAGCTGGGACTCGCTGAACCACCTCAACTTGATTATGGCGTTGGAGGACGCGTTTCAGACAAGCTTTTCGCCTGAAGATACGTTGCAGATGCACACAGTCGGCGCGATTCGAGCCATTCTTGGCCGCTCGCCCGGCAATTCTCCCGATCGAGCTTCCTTCGTCGATTGCCAGGGCGACTTGCTGCCGGCGCTGAAAGCTTTTGTTGCGAGGTCCTACGGGGCGGACTACGTACTGGCGGTCAACGACGCTTACGTCCGCTGGCAGTACGCGACGCCGCCGGTAAACAACGGTAGCGGCATGAACATCAAGCTCGCTTTGGTCGAGGGCGAGGTCGTGGGATGCCTTGGCTATATTCCGATGGAAGTCAATCTTGGCAGCAATACCCTCAACGGTGCATGGTTGGCCAATTGGATGGTCGACCCCGACAAGCGCGCCCTGGGTTTGGGGCCGTTGTTGGTGCGCGAAGTAAGTCAGGCCTTCGACGTGACGCTGGCACTGGGTGCCAATCGAGACGCTCGTGACATCCTCATTCGCATGGGTTGGACCGACTTGGGCGCGCTGAATCGCTATGTTCGCATACTCGATCTTCAGCAGGCAGCCCTTTTAACCGATGGCGAAAGCTTGCAGTGGCCTGTGCCGCGCAGCGTGGCGAAGCCCACTGGTAAGCGCGTCCGAAAGGTCAAGCGGTTCGACCAACGGATCGTCAGCGTTTGGGATCGGGTCTGGGGAAACCAAGAACTTGCCGCCGGGACGCGGCGGTCCGCTGATTTCTTGAACTGGCGGTACGCCGACCATCCGCAGTTCCCGTATCGGCTTTTCGAAAGCGATAGCGGCTCCGACGGTTTTGCCGTCTACCGCGTGGAGCAGGCGCGGGGTCTTCCCGTTCGGGTCGGCCGTATTGTGGAGCTTGTGGCTGAACCAGATGCAGCAAGCTATTTGCTGAGCGCCATGATCGGCGATGCGCAAAGGCTCGGCGTTGCCGCCTTGGACTTCTTCTGCGCGAGCGACCAAATGGCGGACCTTTTCGGTCGCCACGGTTTTCTGCCAGGGACACACCCGGCTGCGGCGGAAATTCCGCTGTTGTATCAACCCGTCGATCGACGCAAGCAAGAAATCCACTTTTTAGCCGACTTGCAGAATATTCCCAACGCTTCGCGTGTGGAACACTGGTATGCCACCAAGAGCGACGGCGACCAAGACCGTCCTAACTGAGAGATTTGCGCCGAGAACAGGCCGTCTGTTGATGATCTGAATGATGAAACCTGCACAAACAGTTGAAGCCGCCGCGGGCCGAGAAATCTGCGTCGGTGATACGGCAACTTGTCAATGGACCGTGACTCAGGCGCAAGTCGACGCCTATGTGGAACTGTCGGGCGACGATAATCCACTTCACGTCGATCGTCAGTTTGCACTAGATCTTGGGTTTCCCCGGCCAGTGGTACACGGCATGCTTGCACTGAGTGCAATTTCATGCCTGATTGGCGCGCAGCTACCCGGTCCGGGTTCGTTGTGGACGTCCCAAGAAATTAAGTTTGTTTCGCCCGTCTTTGTGGGCGATACGCTCGAGGCCCAATTGACCCTGGAAAAATACTCCCGAGCTGCGCGCCTGGCCGTGTTGAAAACGACAGTAAGAAAACAGGAAACAGGCCAAGCAGTTCTGCTCGGTCGGGCACGCGTAATGCTCCCCGAACTAGCGGAAAGTTCTGACATCCATGAATGACCTGCTCTTCATTTTGCCCGCGTCCCAAAAGTCTGATCGAGGCGATTTGCGAGCGTGATTGCGACGCCCCCGAAAGAGAAAACCCTTGTGGTCGTGATGTATCACTACGTGCGGGACCTTGCGCGCAGCCAGTTTCCACGTATCCGGGGGATGCACAGCGAAGATTTTCGACGTCAGGTAGCCGAGTTGGGAACGCGGTACGAGTGGGCCACGTTGGAGTCCGCCAGGGCGTTTCTGGAGGGCTGCTACTCGCCCGATCGCGACCTTTGCCTGCTTACATTCGACGATGGATTGAAAGATCACTACTCGAATGTCTTTCCAGTTCTCGCGGAAAAAAGCATTCAAGGGCTGTTCTTTCTGCCAACCTGCTGCATCGAACAGCGGGAGGTGATCGACGTCCACAAGAACCACTTCCTGATGGCTGCGCTGAGCTTTGCCGAATATAGCAATGCGTTGCTCAGCCGCCTTGAAGAGATCACGCAGGGGGCATTGCCGGAAATCGACAAGAGCGTTGCCAGACGCACTTACCGATGGGACACCGACGAAGTAGCTCACATCAAGTATCGGTTGAATTTCAGTACGCCGTTTCAACTGCGCAAGCAAGTGCTCGACGAACTCTTCCAACAGTTTCTCGGCAACCAGCACGCGTTTGCTGATGAACTCTACATGAATTGGGACGAAGCTCGTCAATTACAGGATGGGGGTATGCTGCTGGGCGGACACTCCCACCGGCACGCACCGCTTGCCAGTCTCGACGAAGCATCACAGCAACTTGACCTTGACACCTGCACACGAATTCTTCGCATACGCGCGAACGAACAACCTTGGTGGCCCTTCTCCTATCCCTACGGAAAATGTGACATCGCATTCAGCAGTTTCACTGAGCAACTAGTGGAACAACTTGGTTATTCCTGTGCTTTTAGCACCGAGGTGGGCGCAAATCGAGTAGGTCAATCCCAGACGCGCATCTGTAGAATGGATCCCAAAGACGTATGATCACGACTAACAAAGGACGACACGAAGCTGACCAACGGATCTGTCTGCTGGTATCCGATGGGAGGGGTATCCGGAACTTCGTCTTGGGATCGTTCGTGACCAGGGCTCTTGAGAAACACTGCAAGGTCGACGTGCTCCATGCGATTGGCGAATCAGCCTTAAGCGAGTATACCGACACGTTCAACGGCGATGTCTCGTGGCACTCGCTCCTTGCGTTTCACGATCGTCCTCTGCCATTCATGCTACGGCAAAGTTTGAGTTACGCGCAAGCATATTGGATTGACAACTTCCCGATGCGCCGGCGACGGCGACGGCCAGTCATGGGCTCCTGGCGGACGAAGCTGGCGAATCGCACTGCCAAACTCGTCGGGAGAGCGGCTGCGTCGCCAACAGGCATGCGCATGCTCGACCGGATGCATCGCGCAGTCGCCCGAAAACTACCCGATGTGGACCATTACCGCCGTCTGTTTCAGAACATTCGGCCGGGCGTCGTATTCTCCTCGCAACAGGCAGCGCCGGAAATCCTTGCCCCAGTGTTGGCGGCCAAATCACTAGGGATACCGACCGCGTCGTTCATCTTCAGTTGGGATAACCTCAGCAGTAAGGGCCGAATTGCCGCGCCGTTCGACCATTTCCTGGTCTGGAGCGACCACATGGGGCAAGAGTTGATGAGATTCTATCGTGACATTACCGAACAGTGCGTGCATATTGTTGGCACGCCCCAGTTTGATCCTTACGCCGATGCGAGCCTTCTCTGGTCGCGCGATGAATACTGCCGACGGGTGGGCGCCGATCCGCAGCGCCCGATTATCTGCTATTCTGGCGGCGACCCTGGCAACGCCAAGGAAGACCCGCAACATCTCGACGTTTTGCTGCGGCAGATTCGGGCGGGCCAAATTCGACAGCAGCCACAGGTGCTGCTACGGTCCGGCCCGTCGGATCCGGGTACGCGGTATGCGCAGTTAAGGGGTAATTACCCAGAGTTGATTTTCGTTCCTCCGGTTTGCTATCATACTCGACCGGGCGACTGGAGAGGAGTGATTCCTCAAGCCGAGGACATTCAGCTGCTTGCCAATCTGATTCGTCACGCGGACTTGAACATCAACTTTGCGTCGACCATGACGTTGGACTTCGCCATTTACGACAAACCGGTGATCAACGTCGCATTCGACGTTTCCAGTCCACCCCACTTCAACATGCCGATGTGGGACTATTACCAGAAATGGGACCACTACCGGCCCGTCATCGAGTTTGCGGCGGCCCGGTTTGCCCGATCCCCTGACGAGTTGGCAGACCACGTAAACGCGTATCTGGACGACCCAACGCTTGACAGAGAAGGGCGCGCAAAGTTCAGACAGCAGCAAATTAGTGTGCCTATTGGGAACTCGACCGAAGAGGTCCTTTCGGTATTGCAGCAGATCTCAAGCGACAGGCAGATCGACGTCGCCACGCCACATCAGTTGGCAACGCAAACTGTAGCATGATGTTCAACGCTCAAGAGGACGCTCACATTCAGGAGCACACACCCATTCGTGTCTGTTTCATTTGCAACGAATACCCACCTGGAAATCACGGAGGAATCGGTACGTCGACGCAAATCCTTGCTCGTGGACTGGTAGAGGCCGGCCATGAAGTGCGAGTCACCGGCATCTACCGGAGAGGTTTTCCGAAAGCCGAATACCAAGAAGACCAAGGAGTTCAGGTCTGGCGATTGCAAGCAAGTGGCGGTAGATTCGGTTGGTTGAAAGATCGGCGTCGCCTATATCGTAAAATCTCCCACTGGAGCCGAGTCGGATTGGTGGACGTGATCGACGTTCCCGACTACCAGGGTATGGTCGCTGGATGGCCTCGGTTGCCAGTGCCGGTCACGACCCGCATTTGCGGGTCACAAACCTATTTTGCTGCTGAGACGCAGCGGTCGGTCAAGAAATCTGTGTTCTTGTTGGAGCGGGCTTCGTTGCGGCGATCCAATTTCTGGTGTGCCAAGAGCAACCACGCTGCCACTCGCACGAAGTTCCTCTTCGGGTTGCAGTCCGGCCCACACGCGATAATCCACAATCCGATAGATTCGCCGACCGCTTGCAGTCCATTCGCGCGGCAAGCAAATCGCGTGGTCTTTACCGGCACGTTGACAGCCAAGAAGGGCATCGTCGCCTTGCTTCACGCTTGGCCGCAGGTCCGCCGCGCGCGTACCGATGCTGAGCTACACGTGTTTGGAAAGGATGGAAAAACAGAAGACGGTTGGTCGATGCGCGCGCATCTGCAAGCAATACTTTCCGAACGGGATGCGGCAAGCGTGTTTTTCCACGGGCACGTTCATCGGAATACGCTGCTGCAGCAATTGCAGCAGACTCGCGTCGCCGTCTTTCCGTCGTTGGCCGAAACATTTGGAAACGCCCCGTTGGAGGCGATGTCCTGCGGCTGCGCGACAATCTACACCACCCGAGCACCCGGTCCCGAGCTGGTTGAACACGGCGTCTCGGGACTATTAGTCAATCCAGAGAGCGCGGAAGACATCGCGGCGGCAATAGGTCGACTGCTGGAGGACCGCGAGCTTGCACATCGGCTTGGCAGTGCTGGCCGCCGTTGCGTTCAAGAGAAGTACTCCATCAGCAAGGTCGTCCAAGACAACGTACGGTACTTCCGTCACTGCATCAGTGAGTTCTGAATGTCCGAGCCGAGAAAATTTGCGTTCGTCAAGCGGGGCAGCTTCTCCCACGTTAATGTGCGGGTCGCAGCGGAGCTTGCCAAGGCGTTTCCTGATCTGTCGATCGACGTGATCGACGTCGAAAAGGACCTCGTTGGACGTTACGCATGGCGAAACGTTTTCAGTTGTATGCGAGAGTACGCTTATGATCTCGGCACGAGAAACAAGCGGCTTTGGAAATGCCTGCCGCGAACGACCTATCTGTTCAAAGAGATCAAGTCGAAAATTGGTGAACGGCTTTTGGCTGAAGATTACGCGTTTTCATTCCAAACACAGTCGTTATTTGACGCGAGCGCGGCCGGTCTGCCTCACTTTGTCTATACGGACCACACGCTGCTGGCGAACCTGAAATACCCCCACTATGACATGAGGAACCTCTACTCTCAAGCATGGATCGACCTGGAGAGAACCGTGTATCACAACGCCAACGTCACTTTTACGACCAGCGACTTCGCGGCACGATCGATCCGCGAAGATTACGACTGCTCTCCCAAGAAAGTGGTGTGTGTGTATTCAGGCCGGAATCGCGAGTTCTCGTTCGGCCGCGACGATCGTCCGCCCGGTACGAAAAACATCCTTTTCGTTGGCAGGGACTGGCGACGAAAGGGTGGACCCGACTTGCTCGCGGCCTTTGATCTGGTGTTGCGTATCATTCCTGAAGCCACGCTCACGATTGTTGGCTGTTCACCACAAGTCGAGACTCCCAATTGCAAGGTGCTCGGCGATCTCAGTCCGGAGCAACTGATCGACCACTTTCGAGCGGCCACCCTATTCTGTCTGCCGAGCCACATAGAACCTTCGTCGGTCGCACTTGCCGAGGCAAGCGGCGCCGGCCTGCCGGTGGTCTCTACAAATGTCGGAGGTACGCCGGAGCGCGTTTTGCATGGACGAACCGGCTACGTCGTCCCGTCTGGCGATGTTCCCCAACTCGCCAACGCCTTGATCGATCTGTTATCCAACGCGCCCAGGTGCCAGGCGTTCGGCGAGGCGGGTCGGCAACTAGCACACCGCGTGTTCAGTTGGTACGTCGTGATAAGTAGCATCAAGCGGCACATTCATCACCATCTTCCTGCTGTGCGCAATGCCTCCTGCGATAACAGGGGATTTGTGCGGCAAATTTCCCCTGTGTAATCCCCTACCACGCCGATGACGACAACAACAATACCAGGCCCGGGCTCACATTGTTTTGGAATTTCTGTAACGAAGAAAAATTGTTTGTCGACAGCAGAATGATTGAAACCGAATACGGACAATCGCGAATCTTGCAGCATGACGCAGCGTGGGACGACGACATCGTCTTTTCGTTTCAGAGAGGATATGGTTGCGATAACCTGTTAACTGCTCCCCAGTTGCCAGCAATGCTGAAGCGGGGAGTGACCGTTGCAATTTGCACCTACAAGCGAGCGGCCAGCTTAAGCCGTTTTCTCGACTCTCTCGCGGCGCAGGCTTCCAAGCCGGAGCAACTCATCATCGTCGATGCCAGTCCGGACGACGAAACACAACACTCGCTGCAAAACCGTGCCAACCTCCAGCAACTTGCCAAATGTTTTCTCTATTTTCGGGTCCAAGGTAGTCTCAAGGGGCTGACTAGGCAGCGTAATTTCGCTCTTCGTTGGGTCGCCACGGATCTGGTCGCTTTCTTTGATGACGATATCGTATTGTTGCCAGGGTGTCTCCAGCAGCTGGAACGGCCCCACCGTCTTTCCGGTGACGTAGTTGCGGGTGTAAGCGCCGCTATTGAAAATCAACATCGGCCGCCGGGTTGGCTCTGGCGCACAAGGCGCATCTTGTACGTAGTTCCAGATCTACGGCCGGGAAAGTATTATCGATCCGGCGTTAGAACACCATGGTCGTTCCTGCGCCCGACGGAAAGGTTGGTCGAAGGCGATTGGCTTGCAGGCGGTACGACAATGTGGAAAACTTCCTTTGCTCGGGAACTTGGCTTCAATGAGTTGTTCGAGGGCTACGCTCAGGCGGAAGACCTTGAATTCTCCCTGCGAGCGCGTCGGTGTGGAAAACTGGTTCTTGCGGGAGCTGCGCGCTTACTCCATCTGCCAGATCCTTCGGGACGGCCCAGTCATTACTGGAAGGGATATATGAACTTTCAGAACCGCTATCGCATCCATCGACGTTCTCTTCCGCACCGCACGCACTCTGACGTCTTGTGGTTCATCTACGCTTCCGTGATCGACAGGCTTCTTTTTCTGCGACATGTCATCCTACCAGGAAGATGGCTTTTCGTCACAAATTACCTCCGTGGAGAGTTGCTCGCGCTGTGCGACATAGTTCGAGGCACGAGGCGGCTGTGAGACATGCTTGCTGCCCGGGTTGCCGTTACTCCCGAACGGAATTCGCGTCAAAGTGTTTGGCGCCGAGTTTCTGGCAGTACGACGACCCGGCTCCGACAGCTCGGCAATCACAACTTGTTACGAAGTCTGTACATGAGTATGAGGCGAAGCCATCGTTCCGTGTCCTAATACTCACGAACGCGTAGCCTACGCGGGAACGTCGAGAAACTTTTCAATTAATTCTTCGCCGGTTAAGCTTCCTCCGGGAAACGTGAGAATAGATTCTACCGTCGAGATTAATAACGAATGACAACTGTCCATTTTCTCAAACATACACAGCGCAACAGAGTGGGTCTGAGGTTGCCTCCCAAGGGACTCTATCCACTTTTTTTTGATCGAAGACTGCTCGGCGAGAATGGAATCGTCTTCGAAGTCTTTGCTGATGAGTCGGATCGCCTATTCGATTGTGATGTTCTTTGTGTACTTTCACGCCACTTCCGAAGGACGACCGTTCCCGGTGTAGCCGAGAAGGCTCTCGATAGTCGACTGGAGCAACGACTCCAAGCCATGAAAGACCGGGTACCGAGACTTATCTGGATGGATGAACAGTCCTCGCCGACAAAGACTCAGTTTCAAGTCCTTCCCATTGTGGACAAGTACGCAAAAAACCAACTCCTAAAGGATCGCACCGGATATTACAAAAGCTACTACTACAATACCATATTCGCAGACTTTTATAAGAACAGCGCCAGTTTGCCAGATGAAGAATTCATTCAAGACCGAGCGCTTAGTGAATTCTCGGAACACTCCCACAAACTTTGCATATCGTGGAATATTGGCGTGAGCGCACATTTAGTTTTGAACACGCCTGCTGACTTTCTTTCGCACTTAATCCGAGGCTATTCTCATCATTCCTATGGATCTACAGATTCCAATCAAAAACACTTCGATCTCTTTTGTCGTTGGGAACAGGATTATGGAGTCGATGCAATTAATTTCCAGAGAAGGAAACTTCGCAATAGGATCGACTTTCGTAATCTAGATGCTACAGGATTCGAGAGGGTGTCGAGGCTCAGATACCTGAACGAGATGCGAAACTCGAAAATGATTGTCAGTCCGTTTGGCTGGGGAGAATTGTGCTACCGAGATTTCGAAGCGATGGTTAACGGCGCTCTCCTAGTTAAGCCCGATATGAGTCATATTGAAACATGGCCCGATCTTTATAAACCACATGAAACTTACGTGCCTTTCAATTGGGATTTGGCTGATGTCAACGAAGTAATCCGCGAGATGCTGCACAACAAGCACAAACGCGAAGAAATTACGACCAACGCTCAAGAGCACTACAAAAGTATTTGGCAACGAGAAGGGCAGGAACAGTTTGTTACCAGATGTCTAAACATTATCCACGAAGAACCTGTTGGAATGTGACCTTACACGCTTTGACCACACGAGAACACGTTCGCAATTGGCCTTATCCGAGCAGCGGTGGTTTTCTATCACCTGCGCTGCCGAGAACGCTCAGTGTCCAGGTCGATACGCTCGGATCGTGCTATCTTGTTTTCGTGATCGCTGTGTGGACGGCCGGCCTTTTTGTAGGCTTCATACCGGCGCTCACGGTATTGACTTATGCGGGGTTGTTTGCCTCGATTCTCGGCGTCGCACGGCCGGCACTGGGGTTGCTTGGCATCACGACGCTTTGCACCCTAAATTCGACAGGCCAGGTGTTCGTCATGACAGGTGGCCTATTGCGTTGGAATACGGTGAATTACCTGCTGCTGCTCGTCATGGTGCTTAGCCTGCCTATGCTGCTGAGACTCCGTGATATTCATACGCGACTGCTACAGACGTTTTTCCTCGTCTTGCTTGTTGGCTCGTTGTTCTCGAGTAGGCCATTTGGCGGGCTCAACCACGCATTTGCAATGATTACCGTGTTTGGATTGTTCGTGTATTGTTCGCGCGCCATTCGCGATAGACGGGCGTGGTATTGGATGGCTTTCGTCAACGGGATACTGTCCGCAGCAGGCGGACTGGTGTACTTCATCCAATATGATAGTCTCCCTTCGATCAACGCCAACGCCTTGGCGCAACTTCCTTTGACGGGAATTTTCTGCATTTGTCTCGCGTTCCCTCTCGCAGGAAGGTTCCGCCAGTTTTGGCTGATCGCATGGTTGCTCCTTACCGCCAACGCTGGGTGGATATTCCTGACCGGCAGCCGCGGCTCGATGCTGGCCGCCGCCTGCTGCGGCGTGTACCTATGGCTGCAAATCCCACGCACTTCACAGCGACTGTTTTGCTCAGCTACGCTTGTTCTGGCGGGGTTATTTGTTTCAACTCACTTTGCTGAGCGGTCTCAGTTGGGTCAAAAGAAAGTTGGGCGAATGTTCGACAGCAACGTGTCGTATCGCGCGCGGACGAGCGGCCGCTCTGAAATAGTTGTGGGCGGCGTTCGCATGTTCCTGGCCCATCCTTTAGGAGTAGGAACAGGTGGCTTTCGTACGACGTGGCATAGCGGCGAATTCACACGGGGACTCGATTACGGTCAAAACGAGGAAGCAGCTGCTCACTCAGCATGGCTCCAGGTCCTTGCGGAGAATGGGATTCCCGGAATTATCGCGTTTGGGTGCTATGTTCTGTCATTCGCATGTGTGGGTTGGCGAAAAAGGGCACACGGAATTTTCTCTTTTGGAGTAATGACTACGACGACACTTGGCGTTGCCTACCTTACCTCTCAGTACAGTCCAGATGGATTGCGCCTGATGGCAGCTGGCGGAATGGCGATACTCACCGCAAGCAAGGCCTCCTCGCCACCGCTGAGGCAGGATTCCAGAGGAGGCCAAGCCTAATGCAACACGGGCTACCAGCGCTGCGTGTAGCACTCGTCACCGGATCACTCGGGCGGGGAGGAGCTGAGAAACAGCTTGTCTACCTTGCCCAGGCGCTGCATGAGTACGGTGTTGACGTCCGCGTTTATTCTCTCACCCGGGGAGAGTATTTCGAGCGTCATTTACAGGCAAGTGGGATTGATATCGTATTTATCGGACGATTCTCTAATCCTGCAGTCCGTTTAACTCAATTGGTGGTAAGATTGCGCGCCTTCCACCCGCATGTCGTGCAGGCCTCGCAATTTTTTTCGAGTCCCTACGTTGAACTCGCGGCTCCGACCTGCGGGGCGGTCGGCGTGAGCAGTATCCGCAGCGATCTTATTCATAATCTCGTGAATCTTGGCCGCGTTGGTCAATTAGCGTTTAAACTGTCACGTGCCTTTGTGGTCAACAGCGCCGCCGCCAAACAGAACGCTATTACGATGGGCATGGATCCCGCTTCGATTCACGTACTCTCTAATGTGATCAACGTGCAGGACTTTGATGCGCGTAGCCGGGTCGAGCTCGCTGGGACCGGACTTTCTCGTCCACGTGCCGTGTGCGTCGGCAGACTTGTTCCAAATAAGCGGGTCGATCGATTCTTGCGGGCGCTTAGCCTTGCTCGGCGAAGCGTGCCTAACTTATCTGGGATGGTCGTCGGTGCCGGACCGTTGGAGCATGACCTGCACGTGCAGGCGCGCACTCTCGGCTTGGACGAGCGGGCTATTCAGTTCCTAGGGGCTCGGGAAGACGTGCCGCCGTTGCTACGAACTGTCGACGTACTCCTGATGACCTCTGAACATGAAGGTTTTCCAAACGTTTTGCTCGAAGCAATGGCCGCCAGCCTACCAGTGATTGCGACGCCAGCGGGCGACGCGGGCAGGATCGTCGAGAATGGTATTACGGGACACGTGATCGACTTTGACGACGTCAATGGACTCGCTACTGTACTAGTACGACTGGCGCGCTCCCCAAAGTTACGACGACAAATGGGGGCTGCAGGGCGTCAGAAAGTCGAGTCGGAGTATCGTTGGGAAGGCCTGGCCGAACAAGCTTGTGGCATCTATAACGCCATTGCCCACCGCCAGGGCAACCGACGGACAATCTCGGCTCTGTCATCAAGGTCGTTGGCGACAAAAAAACTAGTTGTTGTATCTTCGGTCGAGTACGACCAATCAATGCCAACCGTCGCCTCAGCAAACGCTCCGAACAGGCGAGTTGCGTCTCGCAATGATTGACATGCACAGTGAAAACTCGGTGCTGTTGATTGGCAACTTTATCTCCGCCAACGGTGGCAGCCGCGGCGTTTGCGAAGATCTTGTGCCCCATCTAAAGTCTTGTGGATGGAAGGTCACATATACCTCGACGAAGTCGGCGCGACTGCCACGGTTGCTGGATATGCTCTTCACGATCGTGAGAAGAAAAGAGGAATATGCCGTCGCCCACGTAGACATCTATAGCGGACGGGCGTTTCTACTGGCCGAGATCGTCTGCAATACCCTGCGCTGCTTAGGCAAACCTTTTGTGTTGACGCTGCGAGGTGGAAACCTTCCCGATTTCGCGAGGCGATTTCCGAGGCGTGTTCGATCCTTGCTCGGCTTAGCCTCGGCGGTCACTACGCCATCGCGATACCTACAGGAACAGATGACGCCCTATCGCACAGAGCTTCAAGTCCTGCCCAACCCTCTGCAATTGGACAACTATACATTCCAACCTCGCTCAACGGCAAAGCCTCGTTTGGTGTGGATGCGAGCATTTCACGCGATTTACAATCCACGCCTCGCTGTTACTGCAACGGCTCTGGCACGGCGTGACATTCCAGACATTCAGCTGACAATGTTGGGTACCGACAAGCGCGACGGAAGTCAACAAGCGACTGAAGAACTCATTGAAACATTGAACCTTTCCGAACAAGTCGCCGTGCGTGGACCTGTTCACAAAAGGGATGTGCCGGGCTGGCTCAGTACGGGGGACATCTTCTTAAACACCCCAAACGTGGACAACACGCCAGTTAGCGTAATGGAAGCGATGGCCAGCGGTCTGTGCGTCGTGAGCACGAACGCTGGTGGAATTCCGTATCTCTTGACGCACGAACAAGATGCGCTACTGGTCCCGCCCGACAATCCAACAGAAATGGCTTCGGCCATTAGGCGTATCCTAACAGACCAGGAATTTGCCGTGTACCTCTCACGCAACGCACGGCGCAAAGCGGAGGAATTCGATTGGGCAGTGATCCGACCGCAATGGGAACAGCTGTTCAGGAACGTGTTACAGAGTAATTTCACGTGAACACCACCCTCCTCAGAATCTATCATCGCTTGCCTGCGCGGGCCCGTTCTATGACTGCGAGTCTGCGTGGCTATTACCTGCGATCGTGGCGATATGGACCCGAAACCGAAAAACTGATCTCCGACTCGGTCGAACGCGAATGTTGGTCAGCGGCTCGTTGGCGCACGTGGCAGGAGCAAAGGTTGTCGTATGTCCTGCACAGGGCTGCCACACAAGTCCCGTATTACCGGGAATACTGGAGTCGCCGTCGACGCAACGGCAACCAAGCCGCATGGGACGTTCTTGAAAACTGGCCCGTACTCAAGAAAGAGACACTCCGAAAAACACCTCAAGCTTTCTTGGCCAATGACTGTAACAGACGTCGCATGTTTCAGGAATCCACCAGCGGCACGACGGGTACTCCCTTGGATGTTTGGTCAAGCAGCGAAACGCTTCGCATGTGGTTCGCTCTTTACGAATCAAGGATTCGTCGGTGGAACGGGACCTGCCGCAGCGAACCATGGGCAATACTCGGTGGACAACCAGTCGTGCCGACGCACGTCAAGCGTCCCCCTTACTGGGTCTGGAACGCGCCCATGAACCAGCTGTATTTGTCTGCCAACCACCTGAGCCGTCGCAATGCGCCGGCGTTTATCGAGGGATTGAATCGATACCAAGTGACGCACATGGTAGCCTACACGTCTTCCGCCGTCCTACTCGCGAAGTTTGCGATGGAATTGGGACTGCAGGTGCCCGGCCTCAAGGTGTTGATGACAAATGCCGAATCGCTGTTTCCCTGGCAAAGAGAAACCATCAAGAGAGGACTGCAGTGCAGAGTTCGGGAAACATACGGCATGGCCGAGACGGTGGCAGCGGCCAGCGAATGCTCGGCCGGGCGGTTGCACCTTTGGCCTGAAGTAGGCTGGCTCGAAGTTCTGCCAAATAGTGTGGACCGCACAACACGACTCACTGAAACCGGGCGGCTCATCTGTACCAGCCTCCTGAATGCGGATATGCCACTGGTCCGGTATGAGTTAGGTGACCAAGTTCGCTTGCCAGCAGAAGCCGAAATAGAGCCGTGTAGTTGTGGTCGCAAACTGCCTGTGATTGGAGGAATCGAAGGACGAACCAACGATGTGTTGATCGCCAGGGATGGTCGTCACGTTTATTGGCTAAATCCCGTTTTTTATGGACTGCCGGTACAGCAGGCACAGATCATTCAGGAAACCATCGACCACATCATCGTGCGATTCATCCCGGACAACAACTTCAGCCCCGCCACGGTTCGCACTATCGTCGAGAGAGTCAAGGCTAGTCTGGGAGACGTTGAAGTTACCCTCGATGCCGTTGACGAGATTGCAAGATCGGCCAATGGCAAATTCCGGGCGGTTGTCTCACGTATCTCCGCGGACGCTTCAACATGTATGGATGTACGAGCCTGACCGCGTTCAATGTTTCCATGTCTAAATTCCGATCTGAGCTTTGCTAGCAAGACCGCATCGCCGGTTTTTCCCTTGGTCGTTCGATGGATGTTTCTGATCGCACAAGGCCAATCCGTTAGATGATCCCCACCGTCACCGTCATCATGCCCGTTCGAAATGAAGCGAGTTTCATTACACAAAGTCTGCGAGCCGTGTATAAGCAAGACTATCCGTCTGAGTTGATGGAAGTGATCGTCGTCGATGGTGATTCAGCGGACGATACTCCGCATATCGTCAGGCGGGTAGCTTCACAATATCGCGATGTAGAAACCACAATTCTGCACAATCCCGATCGCACCGTACCGAAGAGCATGAATGTGGCCCTGGCACTTGTGCGTGGCGAAATCGTGGTACGTGTTGATGGGCATGCAATCATCGCTCGTGACTACGTACGGCAATGCGTCAATTACCTACAAGAGTCTGGTGCTGACAACGTGGGTGGCCGCATGTGTCCTATCGGGCGTGGTTGCTTTGGAAAGGCAACTGCCCTGGCAACCACATCGAGGTTCGGAGTGGGCGGATCACGTTTTCACTACTCCAACCGTGAGGAATTCGTTGATACCGTCTACCTTGGCGCTTGGCCGCGTGAAGTGTTTACGGTTTTTGGAAGCTTTGACGAAGAGCAAGTGCGCAATCAGGATGACGAATTCAACTACCGCATGTGCTCGGCGAACGGCCGCATTCTGCTCTGCCCGCGCATCAAGTCGAGGTACTTCACTCGGAATTCTCCGTACTCATTAGCGCGCCAGTACTTTCAGTACGGCTATTGGAAGGTGCGTGTAATGCAGAAGCACCCTGCTCAAATGAAACCACGGCACTTTGTGCCAGCAATGATGGTGACCGTGTTCGCGACACTGCTCGCCGCATCGCCGTTTTCGGTCCTTGCCGTGTGGGGACTTGTCGGATGTGGGGCGTTGTATGCCGTTGCTAATCTAACAGCCTCATTGGTAGCTGCCGGCACCAGCTGGCAGAGGATCGCTCCAGTGTCCCTCGCCTACGCTACTCTGCATTTTTCCTACGGGTTGGGATTCCTTTTCGGGCTTATCAGGTTCTGGAATCGTTGGGGCAAACGTCGAAGAGTTGGTGTACCAGTACTGACGTCTACTCCGGCGGAAACAGTTCAAAGTACGTGACAAAAGTCAACCACATTACTGAGATGGAGCGCATACGCATTACCGCCCAAAACCGATGGCGAGAACAGTGCGTTCCGCAGGAGCGTTACGCTCCCTGGCAACCCACCGAGCTGCTGATGCATAGCGAACGCAATCGAGTCGCTGCAACGATGCTGAAGCGCGCAAAAGTCTTTCCGGGCTACGACACTTCCTGTCTCGAAATAGGTTATGGAAGCCTTGGTTGGTTGGGAGACTTGATCGGCTGGGGCGTTCGCGAGAGTCACCTTTCTGGCATCGAAGTCGACCCTACTCGCGCCAGGCACGCACAATCCGCTCTTCCGGCGGCCGACTTGCGGGTTGGCGACGCCGCTGATCTGCCCTGGAAGGACAACCATTTTCAACTGGTAATCGCGTCGACAGTATTCACGTCTATTCTCGATCAGAGGGTACGCCGGAGCATTGCCGATGAAGCCAGCCGAGTGTTGGCCCCAGGCGGCGCATTGCTCTGGTACGATTTTATGTACGACAATCCGGCGAACCGACACGTGCATAAGGTATCGCGCCGTGAGCTTCGTCGCCTGTTTCCTTCTTTATGTGGAGAGATTCGTTCGGTCACGCTAGCGCCGCCAGTGAGCCGGTTCGTTACGCCGAGAAGTTGGCTCGTTGCGTCGATACTGAGCTCGATTCCGCTTTTGAGAACCCATCTCTTGGCAGTGCTGATCAAGCCCAAAGACAACGTCCCAGAGACTACCTAAATGATCGTTAAATCACCGTCACAGGTAAACGTTCCGTTCTTCCGACCTTCCATCGCCGATGCTGAGATTGATGCTGTCGTATCGTGTTTGCGCTCGGGGTGGTTGACCACCGGTCCGAAGACTAGGGAGTTCGAGCTCGCGTTCGCAAGTTCCGTACGGGCAAAACACGCAATCGCACTGAACTCGTGCACGGCGGCCCTTCACCTGGCTGTAGAAGCGTTGGGTTTGCGGGTGGGCCAAGCTGTGTTGGTGCCGGCCATGACGTTCGCCGCCACCGCCGAGATCGTGCAGTATCAAGGCGCCATTCCCATCTTGGTCGATTGCGACCCGATCACGCTCAACATGGACATGGAAGATGCGGAGCGGAAGCTGAAAGAATTCCACAACAGCCAACGATTCACTCGGCAACGCGTAAAAATCACAGGAGTTATTCCTGTGCACGTAGGTGGAATGATGATGGACATGGCCGAGGTTGCCGCTTTTGCGAGGCGGCACAACCTCTGGGTCGTAGCAGACGCCGCCCATGCCTTTCCAGCAGCTTATCGCCAAGGTCCGGAACACCGCTGGGTCCGCTGCGGCGAAAACAACGCTGCAGTGACTTGTTTCTCGTTCTATGCGAATAAAACCATGACGACCGGCGAGGGAGGGATGGCGGTCACCGACGATCCCGAGCTTGCCGAGCACATGCGGCGTATGTCGCTTCACGGTCTTTCCAACGATGCGTGGAAGCGCAACACCGGTCAAAATAAGTGGGACTATCGTATTCTCGCCCCTGGCTACAAGTACAACATGACAGACATCGCCGCGGCTCTGGGGATTGGTCAGCTAAAACGTAGCGAAAAGATGCGGCGTCAGCGCGCCGAGATCGCAGACTACTATCAACAGTCGCTCGACAACCTGGGAGCCATCGAGCTTCCCCGGGTTTGTTCCGATCGAATACACGCCTGGCATCTGTTCCCTGTTCGTTTGCGCCTGGAGAGACTTACCGTTGCTCGAAACGACTTCTTGAGTACATTACGCAGCCACGGGGTCGGCTGCTCGGTTCACTGGCGTCCTTTGCACCTACATCCGCACTATCAGAAAACCTATGGCTGGCAGCCTGCGCAACTCCCTAATGCCACGCGGGTTTGGAAACGCCTGATCAGCCTGCCTATATTTCCCGGCATGCGCCTGGAGGAGCGGGAGCACGTTGTCCGTGTTGTGCGCGAGACTTGTGCCCGCTATGCGATCGCTGAAACGACCCGCGTCAACGGCTGGCCAAAACCCCGATAGGAAATTGTTGAAAGTGAGCTACACCACGATCGACTCTAAGCGAAGATCTCGGAAAACAGATCTCCAAGACACGCGCCAGAACGCCGCAAAACGGATCATCGACGTCGCCGCTGCTACGAGTGGGCTCATGCTGTTTGCACCGGTGTTTCTGATCGTTGCGCTGTTGATCAAATCGACGTCGCGCGGGTCTGTTCTATTCCGGCATCAGAGAGTCGGCCGGCACTTTCGACTTTTTGACATCCTGAAATTCAGA
>PVMS01039277.1_pt1 | contig 28302 bp, 19 predicted proteins | sample 1853461 | NCBI WGS metagenome assembly PVMS01 (sample SAMN08582032, study PRJNA380276) | Marine sediment metagenome, whole genome shotgun sequencing project. | isolation source: ocean sediment barecode stripped | collected 2017
CCCGTGTCTTTGATTTATCTGGACGCTTGGCAAAACAAATTTCCATTACAGGCCCGATAACTGTGCTGCCGGTCAGTGACCTAAGCTCAGGAGAGTATATCGTTGAGATACAAACCACTGAAGGTACCGGAGTATTTAAATTGATTAAGAAATAGAGATGCGATATAACATATTAATTCTGACCCTATCCATATGTACAATCTTTGGATGTAACCGTGGAAAGGAGAATGAGAAGCTTCCACCGAATATACTTTTCATTATGTCCGACGATCATACCTCACAGGCCTGGGGTATCTATGGGGGGATTTTGGAAGATTATGTCCATACGCCCAATATCAGACGCCTGGCTAAGGAGGGTTGTGTATTGGAAAACTGCCTGGTCTCCAACTCCATTTGTACGCCGAGCCGGGCAGCCATTCTTACAGGGCAATACAGCCATGTGAATGGGGTGAAAACATTGGGAGGAGATTTATTGCCGGAACAGGAACACATTGCAAAAGTCTTGGGACGCTCCGGTTACCAAACTTCTGTCATCGGGAAATGGCACCTTCATAAAGAACCAAATGGTTTCGACTACTACTGTGTGCTTCCCGGACAGGGTCGCTACTTCGATCCCATTCTGAAAACCAAAGAAAACTGGGAGGACAACCAGAACGGAGGTTTACCCTACCAGGGATTTAGCACCGATGTGATCGCTGACATGACCATCGAATGGATTGAAAAACGGGACAAATCCAAACCGTTTATGGCCATGTGTCATTTTAAGGCGACCCACGAACCCTGGCATTATCCAGCACGATTTAGTTATCTCTATCGGGAAAAGGAGATTCCCATACCGGAATCTTTCTATGATCAGGGCGCAGCGACTACGGGAAGGTCATTTAAAGGTCAGTCGGTTGATAACCTGACAAAACGCTACCTTCTGGCTACAGCAAATCCGGAACGAAGAAGGGATTATATGAATTATCCTGAATTACCCTTTGATGTGGATGGATTAAATCCTCAGGAAGCCCGTTATAAGACTTATCAGAAATTTGTGAAAGACTTTATGCGGTGCGGTGCAGCCATTGACGATAATATTGGGAAGCTTCTTGAATATTTAGAAAGTGCAGGCCTCAGCGAAAACACCATTGTTATTTATACAGCCGATCAGGGTTATTTCCTGGGGGAGCATGGTTGGTTTGATAAGCGAATGATCTATGAGGAGTCCATTCACATGCCCTTCGTAATACGATATCCAAAAGAGATCCCGGCAGGAACAAGAAACAGGGACATCATCGAGAATGTGGATTTCTCAGCCCTGTTTGCAGATTATGCAGGGATAGATTATCCCACCACCATGCAGGGGCGCTCTTTCCGGGAAAACCTGAAAGGGGAGACACCGGCTGACTGGCGAAAGTACGGGTACTATCGTTACTGGCAACACTCACGTGACAGGCCCGGGCATTTTGGGATTCGGGGAGAACGCTACAAGCTGGCATTCTTCTACGGGAATGGCTTAAAAAGCAATGAGTATTTAGAAGGAGAGGAGCCAGACTCTTATTGGGATTTCTTCGACCTGCAGAAAGACCCAAATGAGCTGAATAATGCTTATGGAGATCCGCAGTACAAGGACATCATTCAGAAAATGAAACTTGAGATCTTAAATCAGCGAGAACTATTAGGGGATATGGACCAAGGAGATGCTGAGATGCTGGAGATCATAGCCAATCACTGGAACGATTAGTGTTCTTATGATATCTTTATACATAGAAACTAACTAAATACGCCATATGAAACGAAGAGATTTTATTAAAAATGTAAGTGCATCCAGCCTTGCATTTACAGTAGTTCCAAGTTTTGCGGTCTCTGGCCTGGGCCATACTGCTCCAAGTGATATGTTAAACATTGCAGGAGTTGGTGTCGGTGTCGGGGGAAAGGGGAAAGTAAATCTGGAAAATATGGTAGGGCAAAACATCGTGGCTCTGTGCGATTGTGATTATACTTATGCTGATTCAGTTTTTAAAACCTATCCCAAAGCCAAAAAGTACAAGGATTATCGCAAGATGCTTGAGAAACAAAAGGGCATAGATGCTGTTGTCATTGCCACTCCCGATCATACGCATGCAGCTATTGCTGCAGCGGCGATGGAACTGGGGAAAAATGTATATCTGCAAAAACCTTTGACTCATTCAATCTGGGAGTCCCGATATCTCACCGAATTAGCCAGAAGAACAGGGGTGGTTACCCAGATGGGAAATGAGGGCCACTCAAACGATACAGTTTATGAAGTGGCTGAAGTTGTCCAGAGTGGTTGTCTGGGAACAATCAGGGAAGCTCATGTGTGGACCAACCGGCCCATTTGGCGGCAAGGCATGCCACAACCCCTGAAAGAAGTAGCTGTTCCTAAGACCCTGGATTGGGATCTGTTTATTGGTCCGGCAAAAATGCGTGGCTACAATCCAGAATATCACCCATGGATATGGCGTGGTTGGTGGGATTTTGGAACCGGGGCACTGGGTGATATGGGTTGTCACCTGCTCGATGTTCCAAACTACGCCTTGAAACTTGGGCAGCCAGTAGCTTTCCAGGCAAGTTCTTCCATGGTCAACACAGAGAGTGCGCCGGTTGCAGCCAAGGTAAATTACAAGTTTCCTGCGCGTGAAAACCTCCCGCATTGCGCCCTGCCTGAGCTGGAAATGACCTGGTACGACGGAGGTTTAATGCCTGCACGTCCCTTCGATCTGCCCAATGAGGCACCCATGAATCCGGGTGGAGGTTTTATGTTGATCGGATCAGAAGGCACTTTAATTGCCAGGTCTTATGGAGGTGCCTGGAAAACCTATAAAAACGGCAAAGAGTTTATACCGGAAACAAAAGTGGATTTAGGCAGAATTGCTGATCATCCGTTGGGTGGTGGAAGGCACGAAATGCACTTTGTGGAGTGCTGTAAAAACGGGGAAACACCTGCCTCGAACTTTGACTATGCAGGACCTTTCAATGAGATGGTGGTAATGGGCAACCTGGCGGTCAGGCTGCAATCCCTAAAAAAGACTTTATTGTGGGACAGTGAAAATATGAAAGTGACCAACATTGGTCCGGAAGAGAAGATCAGGACAACAAAACTTTCCCCCTTCTCCAGTGATATTGTGACCAATCAAGTGGAAAGAGAGTCAAAAAAGTGGGTGGAGCAGAACGCATCGGAGATGAGCCAGGAGTGGATCAAACACGAGTATCAGAATGGATGGACCTTGTAACGCATTGAGTGGTAAATATGTTTTATCTTTATAGGTGGACGTCAGAATAGTTATTTACTCTTAATACCAAAAATTATGAGTTATTTTGACCGCAGAGGTTTTATCAGGACTTCAGTACTTGGAGGAGTTGGGATGACATTTCTTAAAAGTGTAAGCGCTGTTTCTCCCCTGTTGAATTTTGATAGTCGGCCTGCCCAGGTTTCAATCACAACGGGAGATAATCGGGCTGACCTTGCATTTCGCGCGCTTGCACCTTTTGCAGATGAGATAAAACAAGCCATTGGAAACCGTCGTGTCGTTATTAAGCCGAATAATGTGCTTATTTATGTTCCCCTGGCATGCACTCATGTCAATACCCTGGAAGGGATTTTGGAGTTTCTTAAATCAATCAACAAACTACAAAATGTCATCATTGCCGAATCTTCGGCAAGTGGGTCGACACTTACCGGATTTGATAATTACGGGTATTACAATTTGATATCAAAATACCCTGTCAAACTTGTTGATCTCGATAATGAACCCTCTGAAAGTATGTATGTTTCCAATGAAAGAGATTTCAAACCCCATCTAATAAAGGTATCAAGTATACTCCTTGATCCGAATTCTTATAATATTTCGGTTGCAAGAATGAAAACTCATACTGCTGTTGGCGCCACCCTGTCTCTCAAAAATTTCGCCTTCGGAGCACCCGTTAAAGATCCGGGATTTACACTTTACCATGAAGATATTAGGTTTTCTCCGCTGGCAAAAGAGTCGAAACCGGGTACAGTAAGCCATAAGAGAACAGTACATGGTGGCGGATTTTATGCAGTTAATTATAATATAGCCATGCTGGCTCAAAAATTACACCCGGACCTTGCAGTTATTGATGGTTATGAGGGGATGGAAGGGAATGGCCCTACAAAGGGAACAGCCATTGACCACAGAGTTTGTGTTGCAAGTCAGGATTGGCTGGCTGCTGACCGGGTGGGAATTGAATTGATGGGAATAGATTTTTCTAAAATCGGATACCTAAATCATTGTGCTAAAATGGGTTTGGGAAATTCCGATTTAAATGAGATTGAAATTATTGGGGAAAATATAAATGACCATATTTTGGCCTATAAACTTCCGGACAATTTCGACGAGCAGACAGTATGGATGAACCCAATATCTTAAAGTCCAGATTTAGATTTACAAGTAAATTACTGTTAAATAAACCTTTATCTAATTTGTAATGAAAGAAAATCGTAGAGATTTTATCAAAAAAAGTTCAGCACTAACTGCACTGACTCTTACCGGAGTCGGGACCGCCGGAACCGCTATGATAGGTTGTGCTGACAGTGTTGAGACTCCTTTTAAAAGAGTTGAAAAAACTGCACCTGTTAAATCTTTAATGAAGATTGCTCTACAGGCCAGGACTGAACCCACTGACGAAGACATTGCCTTCATTAAACAAATGGGGCTCGATCAGGTTGTGCTCTGGACGGGCGCCTCAAAAGCCAGTGCTGAATACTATGCAAGTCGTAAAAAAATTTATGGAGATGCAGGGATCAATGTCTTTGGTTTTGGCAATAAAGATGTCCATAACCAGGACGCAATTACACTCAACCTGCCAGGCAGAGATGAAAAAATAGAAGAGTATTTAAACCATCTCAGGAATTTAGGCAAGGCAGATATTGCTTACACAACCTATGCACATATGGGAAATGGTATCTGGAATACCGGCCGGGAAACCACCCGTGGCGGGGCCAGTGCCAGAGCTTTAGATCTTGCTAAACTTGAAACAGATGGTGCCGGACATTGGGATGGAGAACTATACAAGACACCTTTAAGTCACGGCCGCGCGTATACTCAGGATGAGATTTGGTCCAATTACGAGTATTTTATAAGGAAAGCTGCCCCTGTTGCAGAAGAAGAAGGTGTCCATATCGGGATACATCCCGATGATCCGCCTGAACCAGAACTCGCCGGTATACCCCGTTGTATATTTAGCAGTTTTGATGGCTATAAAAGGGCCATGGAAATTGCCGACAGCCCAAATGTCGGAATATGTCTTTGTGTTGGCTGCTGGCTTGAGGGCGGTACTCTAATGGGCAAGGACATCTTAGAGACCATTGACTATTTTGGCCGGCAAAAGAAAATATTTAAGGTTCATTTTCGAAATGTAGACCAACCTTTACCACACTTTGTGGAAACCTTTCTCGATGACGGGTATGCTGATATGTACAAAATCTTAAAAGCCTTAAAAAAGGTAGATTTCAATGGAGTGTTTATTGCAGACCATATTCCCAGAATGGTAAACAATTCAGGAACCGCTTTTTCAGTAGGTTATATGAAAGGTTTACTTGAGCGAGTGAACGCTGAAGGCTAAAGAATCAAAAAAATAATATGAGAATAAAACTACTGATTGTTTCGACCATCTGTCTCCTGTCTGTTGCGACTAGCGCCCAACAAAAGAAGAATTTTTTATTTATCATGACCGATCAACAGCGTTATGATGCCCTGAGCGTTGCAGGAAATACGGTATTGGAAACACCCAATCTGGATCGGCTGGCAAGCCAGGGAGTCTACTTTGAAAATGCCTATTCGGCCTGTGCAGTCTGTGCACCAGCCAGATCTTCTATCCTTACAGGTTGTACGGTGGAAAATACCGGAATGCGCCGAAATGACAGAGCCTATTACTACGAGGGTGAACCCGTAATGACCATGCCTACCTTTGATGAAATCCTCGCAGAGAATGGATACCATTGTGAGTACTATGGCAAATGGCACAGCCATACCTCTCACACCACAGTCTACCAAAACCCAAAACAGGCCTCCAAAAGCGGGAAGTCTGTATTTGGGCACGGGGGACAAAAGTTTGTGCATCTGGATTATCTGGATGAGCAGGTTCCAAAAAGAGAGCTGAAGCCTGGTGAACTTTACGACACCATGACCAAGAGGCCCTATGAAACCGATCCCATGGATAGCCATCATGGAATGACAGATGCCGAGCTAAAGGCCCTTAAGGAAAGATTTCCTCAATGCGATATGCACGGGAAACTTCAGATTCCCAAAGAGCATACCCTTACTGCATTCCAGGCTAAAGAGACCATAGAGGCAATAGAGCGATTAAAGGACAAGCCCTTTAGCATTACCTGTTCTTTTCACTTCCCCCACGCTCCCATGTTGCCGCCCGAACCCTACTACAGCATGTATCCGGCCGAAGAGATGAAAACTCCGGTCAGTCTGCAGGATGATATGGAAAACTCTCCATATAAAAGTGCCAATGGTAGATTGGGGCTACCCGACTATTCCGATCCGGAACTTATTAAATACATGGTATCCAATTATTACGGGCTGGTAAAGGAGATTGACGATTGGGTGGGTAAAATCCTGGATAAGCTGGATGAGCATGGCCTGACTGAAAACACCTTTGTAATTTTCACCAGCGACCATGGGGAGATGCTGGGTGCTCACGGACTGAGGGAGAAGAATGTATTCTACGAAGAGTCGGCACACATTCCTCTACTAATGCGTTTTCCGGGTGAAATAGAAGGCAACACCAAAGTGGATGGATATGTTTCCCATGTGGATCTGTTTGCCACCATACTCGATTATCTGAAAATCAACGACTTTCCTTCGGATGGAGAGAGCCTGCGTGGAATGATTGAGGGAACCGATAAGGAACACGGTGAATATGTAGTGACAGAGTGGAATTATAGGGGGGATATTTCACCCAACTATCTGGTAGTCAAGGATGGATGGAAATTAATGATCCCATACTCAAAGAGTTCCGAGGTCATTAATGCCATGTATGATTTGACCAATGATCCTTATGAGATGAATAACCTTCTGGGTAGCAATCCCGAAAGAGATCTTTATGAGGAGAGAGCTGAAGGACTCCGTAAATGCCTATTGGAGTGGTTGGAGAAAAATGGATCGAAACACATTGATGGTGTGAAGGAGAGGAATTTAATCTAAGTGAATAAAATAGTGAAAGCTGCTGAATTTCGTTTCCAATATATTTTTCTGCTTCTGATCAGCATCTCAATGCTAAACTGCAGAGGTGACAAACCAGAATTTCATAGCTCAAATGATGCTTATATCTATCTGAAAGAAAACTTCAAGTCCCCTCCGGCAGAGTATGGAGTTAACTGCTGGTGGTGGTGGCTTAATGGCAATGTAAGCAAAGAGGCAATTACAAGGGATCTGGAAGCCATGAAGTCCAGGAATTTTCAGGGAGCTATGATCTTCGATGCCGGAGGGCATAATCAAAGAGGCCATATGGATATTCCATCAGGACCTTTGTTTGGTTCGGATGAGTGGAATAAGCTGTTTGTTTTTGCCCTGGATGAGGCCAGAAGGCTGGGCTTGGAAATGGGTTTTAATATCCAGAGCGGGTGGAATCTGGGGGGGCCGAGGGTAACACCCGAGTATACGGCAAAGCAGATTACCTATTCGGAAACAAAAATAGCAGGGAACAAAAAGATCTCAATAAAGTTAGGAATACCAGTAACCAGAAAAGATTTTTACAAGGATATTGCGATTCTGGCATTTCCACTGGCCCCTGCGAATAAATCGAGGGAAGTGATTTCTGATCTGGAATTGAAACTTGGTTATCATGAGCTTGGTGGATCGGCTCCAGATTGTCGGTTTATGCTGGGCAACGTACCGCGTAATCAAAATCTACCTGAGGTCAAGTCCACCTTTATCGTGAAAAGGGAAGATATCATAGATCTGACGTCTATGGTAGACAGCGAAGGAGCCCTGACCTGGGATTCTCCGGAAGGGGATTGGAATATCATGCGAATTGGCTATACCTGTACGAATTCACATGTATCCACTTCAAGCGGAGAGTGGCAGGGCAGTGTACTTGATTATATGAGCAAGGAGGCTTTTGATTTTTACTGGAAAGATGTTGTAGAGCCCATATTTAAGGCTGCCGGGGATCATGTGGGAACAACCCTTACTTATATGGAAACCGATAGCTGGGAATGTGGAGGAATGAACTGGACAGATGATTTTCCTGATGAATTCAAACAGTATCGGGGTTATGATATGCTCTCCTATTTACCTGTGGTTGCCGGATATGTAATAGACGATATAAATAGATCCAATGCTTTCCTGGCCGACTTCAGAAAAACACTGGGCGACCTGGTCGCATATAATCACTATGCCCGGTTTTCGGAATACGCACAAAAATACAATATGGGTATACAACCCGAGTCGGCTGGCCCTCATGCCGGGCCCATGGATGGAATAAAGAATTACGGATTCAGTGACATTGTGATGAGTGAATTCTGGTCCCCATCCCCACACCGTCCCAGCCCGGAGAATCGTTTTTTCCTTAAACAAGCCTCCTCTGCAGCTCATATCTACGGTAAAAAGATTGTGGGAGCCGAATCGTTTACCACCATCGGACCACAATGGAACGATGAGTTATGGCACGATCAGAAATCTGCATTTGATCATGAGATCTGTGCAGGACTTAACCGGCTATACTTTCATACATTTACCTGTTCACCCACAGAAATGGGGCTCCCTGGTCAGGAATATTTTGCGGGCACCCATGTAAATCCGCAAGTCACCTGGTGGAATCAATCAGGTGCATTTATTGATTATATGCACAGAACACAACTGCTTGTACAGGAAGGAAATTTCATTGCTGATGTTTTGTATTACTACGGAGACCATGTACCCAATGTATTCCCTTTTAAACATTCCGATCCGGCAGGTGTACTCCCCGGTTTTGATTACGATGTTACGGACGAGACGATTTTCTTAAGCCTGGAGGTAATTGATGGAAAATTGAGAGTGCCGGGGGGTGTTGAATACCGTGTATTGGTACTTCCCGACCACAGGGTATTGTCAATGGCAGTATTGAAAAAAGTGGAAAAGCTATTGCAACAAGGTGCACATATAATTGGCTATAAACCGGAAAGTTCGCTTAGCCTGGTTGGAGGAATAGAAAATAGAAATCAGTTTAGCGAACTGGCAGATAAAATATGGGGGGACAATCTATTGGAAAGAGGGGAGAAGAAATATGGTAAAGGACTGGTTGCCTGGGGAACTTCTGCAAGAGAATATCTGTTGTCAAATGGAGTGCCTGTGGACTTTAATGTTGAGGAGAACAACAGTAAAACAGATTTCGATTTCATCCATTACGCGCTTGATGAGAGCGATGTCTATTTTGTCACCAATCAAACAATTGACAGACAAAAAATCAAGGCTCAGTTCCGTGTGTCAGGAAAGCAGCCCGAACTTTGGGATGCCTTAACAGGAAAAATCCGGGAAGCCTCTGCCTTCAGTCAAAAAGATGGGTTAACTACTGTCCCCTTAACCTTAGAGCCCTATGGATCCATCATGGTGGTATTTAACAGGCAAATTGATAAGGATACGCAGGGAGCATCTGAGCGCAATTACGATGATTATGAGGTAGTTAAAAACATTACCGGTAGGTGGGAAGTAAACTTCGATCCCAAATGGGGTGGTCCGGTATCTGTTACCTTCCCTGAGCTGTTGGACTGGTCAACTCACCCCGATGAAGGAATTAAGTACTACTCTGGCCCTGCAGTTTATAATAAGAGTTTCCAAATAGACTTTGAGCCACAGAAAGGGGTACCCTATTTCTTACAACTGGAAAGCGTCAAAGATGTAGGAATAGCCGTGGTGAAAGTAAATGGAAAGGAGAAAGGAATTGTCTGGACAAAACCATTCAGAATAGAAATCAGCAAAGAGTTACAAAAAGGTGATAATAGATTGGAAATTAAAGTAATTAACTCCTGGTATAACAGGGTGGCCGGTGATGAAATATTTCCCGGCAGGAAGTCGTATACTTCTACCAACATTGTTTTGATCAACGATTTCAGAGGGAATCCGAGAGAAGAAATCCCTCTGGAACCATCAGGATTGTTAGGGCCAGTTACCATTCAGCAGGCTGTAAGAAATTATAATTGAGAGAGATGAAGGTAATTACTACGGTCTTACTTGCCCTGCTGATGTCACTTCCTTTGCTGGCCACTGAACCCATTGACAGAAAAGCGCTGGTGGAGCGGCACAATATCATTTTCACAAAGGCTGATCCGGCTGAGATTCCACAGCTTGGGAATGGTGAAATCGCCTTCGGTATTGATGTTACAGGCTTGCAATCTCTATATGGGAATACATTTTCGCAATGGGGTTGGCATACCTCACCACTGCCCGAAGGGATGAAGATTGAAGACTTCAGGATGTATGAAGTTGAGGTACATGGCCATACAGCTACCTATCCCGTTTCACAGGATGGGCAGGAAGAGTTATACGGGTGGCTGCGTGAGAACCCGCACCGTCTTAACCTGGGAAGACTCTCATTTTTACTGGACGATATAAGGATTGAAGCAGATCAACTGACTGAAATCCACCAGGAGCTCGATCTATGGAATGGCGTTATAAGCAGTAAGTACAGGTTGGATGGAGTTGATGTAAATGTGCTTACAACGTGCCATCCGGAACTTGATCTGCTGGCTGTCCAGGTAAATTCACCACTCGTTAAGGAAAAACGTTTGTCTGTACAAATCGCCTTCCCTTATGGGCACGCTACAAACTATGATGGAGCAGACTGGGAAGCTGGGGGCCAACACACCACGGAGGTTTTATTAGCCGATCAAAGTGCCATGTTTAAGCGGACGCTTGATAAGGACCAATATGAGGCTTATATGGCCTGGGATGGACAAGCATCTCTGCTTGAATCAGCCAGGCACAACTATGCATTAAAACCTTCCGGCCATAGCAAGGACTTTTCGTTTGTAATTCAATTTGGTCGAAACACTGTGGGAGAGCAGCAGCCTGACTTTCAAGAGACTCTGATGGAGGCTTCCGAACATTGGAAGGAATTCTGGAAGACCGGTGGTGCTATCGACCTTTCTGAGAGCAAGGATGTACGCTGGAAAGAGCTTGAGCGACGTGTGGTTCTTTCTCAATACCTTCTTGCAGTGAATGAGGCTGGCAGTTTGCCCCCACAGGAGAGCGGATTGGTGAACAACAGTGGGTGGTATGGAAAATTTCACCTTGAAATGCACTGGTGGCATGGAGCACATTACCAGCTTTGGAGCCGGTGGAGTTTATTCGATAAAAGCCTGGGCTGGTACCGGGATATACTCCCCGAGGCAAAGCAGATTGCAAAAAGACAGGGATACCAGGGTGTCCGATGGCCCAAGATGATTGGACCGGATGGTCGGTTCGGGCCTTCAGCTATTGGACCCTGGTTGATCTGGCAACAAGCTCATCCCATCTTCTATGCAGAGCAGAACTATCGCATTGCCCCCTCTAAGTCCACCCTCGAGAAGTGGACAGAGGTGGTCTTTGAGTCTGCCGAATTTATGGCATCCTATGCATATAAGAATGAGATTACAGGCAAATACGATCTGGGACCCTGGGTCATCAATGCAGCCGAGAATAACCAGTCCACCAAGCACGAAACCATTAATCCCTCCTTTGAACTTGCTTACTGGCGTTATGGAATGAAGGTTGCCTGTGACTGGCGTGAGCGCTTGGGGATGCCAGAGAACAAAGAGTGGAAGACGGTTCTTGATAAGCTTGCACCTTTGCCGGTAGAGGATGGTGTTTATGTGATGTATCAAGGAGTGAACCAAATGTGGACAAAGTTCAACAACAGCCACATGGATGTGATAGGGACTGGCGCTTTTCTCCCGGGTGAGGGGATCGATTTGGAAATCCTGGGAAACACCGTTGATAAGGTATTCAATCAATGGGATATGCCAAGTACCTGGGGCTGGGATTTCCCCTGGCTGGCAATGGCATCAGCCCGTGTGGGCAAAGCCCATGAGGCGGTCGATGCCCTTCTGATGGATGTAGGGAAGAATGAATATAGTCTTTGTGGTATTAATAAGGGAGGACCCGCGGCTACTTATTTTCCAGGTAATGGAGGCCTGCTCTATGCCGTTGCCATGATGGCGGCCGGATGGGATGGAGCACCTGAAAAACATGCTCCCGGTTTTCCCGACGATGGAACTTGGGTAGTACGGCATGAGGGCTTAATGAAAGCACAGTAATAACGAAATCTAAATCGTATTAAAATGATAAAAGCTGGTCTGGTAAGTGTATTATCCCTTTTTCTGTGTCTGAATATTTCAGCGAAGGAGTATCATGTGAAAAAAAATGGAAGCGATCTTAATTCCGGAACCCTGGAAGAACCGTTTCTGACCATTCAGGCCGCGGCAAATATAGCAAAGGCCGGTGATGTGGTAACTGTCCATAAAGGGGTTTACAGAGAGAGGGTGGATCCCAGGAATGGAGGAGCCAATGAGCTGCAGCGGATTATCTATCAGGCTGCAGAAGGAGAAAATGTAGTAATAAAGGGTTCAGAAATTGTTAGTGACTGGGAGAAGATGGATAAAACTGTGTGGAAGGCAGTGGTGCCAAATACACTGTTTGGGACCTACAATCCATTTGCCACTCTGGTTGAAGGTGACTGGTTTAATCCTGAAGGCATTGCCCATCACACAGGAGAGGTTTATATCAATGGAAAATCTCTGTTTGAACAGAACTCCATGGATGGAGTTGTTAACCCAAAGGAACACGTCAGGGCGGTAGATAAATCTGCTTCTCTGTATACCTGGTATGCCGAAGTGAGTGCAAAGGGTACCACCTTATGGGCAAATTACGGGGACTTTAATCCCAACAAAGAGTTGGTAGAGATCAACGTTCGGGAGGCCTGTTTCTATCCCGGAAGACCTGGTGTCAACTACATTACAATAAGGGGCTTTGATATGTCCCAGGCGGCCACTCAATGGGCTGCTCCTACCGCCGAACAGATTGGACTCATCGGAACCCATTGGAGCCGGGGATGGATTATTGAGAACAACACGGTAAGCAATTCAAAAAGTGTTGGTATTGCATTGGGTAAGGATCGGGCCACCGGACAAAATGTATGGATGAACAATCCTTTGAAAGATGGAGCTACTCACTACAACGAGGTGATATTCAGGGCGCTTGAGGCAGGGTGGTCCAAAGAGAAAATTGGCTCACATGTAGTGAGGAACAATGAAATATTTTCCTGTGGCCAGGCTGGAGTTGTAGGGAGCCTGGGAGCTGTCTTCAGCCAGATCTACAACAATCACATTTATGATATCTACACCAAACGCACCTATTCAGGGGCTGAGATGGCAGGAATAAAAATTCATGCTTCCATCGATATGCTCATTGAGCACAACCGGATTCATAATGCTTTTATTGGTATCTGGCTCGATTGGATGGCGCAGGGAACCAGGGTAAGCAGAAATGTCCTGTATGAAAATTCGCACCATGATTTCTTTTCAGAAGTTAATCACGGGCCTTATCTGGTGGACAACAACCTCTTCCTGACCCGCGAGGGTCTCTCCATACAGGATGCATCGGAAGGGGGAGCATATGTACACAACCTGTTTGCGGGCAAAACAAAATCATTCAATGTACCTAACCGGGTAACTCCCTATCACCATCCTCACTCCACCGGTGTGGTCTGTCTAAGGAACATCAGGGGTGGCGATAATCGTTTCTTCAACAACATCTATATCAAGACCTCCGATTTTACGGATGAGAGAGTTACCGACAGGGCCGGACAGAATATCACTGTTGGTTATGGACTAAATGGCTATGACCAATCTGAATACGAAAGTTTCACGGGAGGTAACCTATTCTACAATGGGGCCAAACCCTATAAAAATGAAGTGAACTACTTAGAAATACCTGAATTTGAACCCGCAATTGAGATTGAAGAGGGGGAAGATGGGGTATTTTTGATACTGAATTTTGACAGCTCAGCGGAAAAGGTTAGAACAGACCCGGTTAATACCCTGAGACTTGGTACTACCATTGTTTCCGAGGCTATCTTTGAGAACTTTGATGGTACTCCTTATCTCATAAATTGGGATTGCTTAGGAAATCCCAGAGATAAAACCGATCCTACGACAGGCCCATTTGAATCCCTGGAATCAGGAAAAAGCAGAGTCCAAATATGGTAAAATTTGATAGACATGATAAAGCAACTTTTTAGAGTTTCCATTCTTGTAATTCTTCTCTTCTTAGTCTCCTGCTCAGAGGCACAGAAGCCTTTCTCATTTGTACAACTCTGCGATCCCCAGTTGGGGATGGGCGGTTATGAGCATGATACTGAGTCCTTCCGGTTGGCTGTTGATAAGGTAAATGAATTGAAACCCGATTTTGTGGTGATTTGCGGTGATCTGGTGAATCATGCCAATGACAGCAGTTATGCCGACTTTTTGAGGATTAAAGAGGGATTCAATTTGCCCTGTTACCTGGCCGCGGGTAACCACGATGTGGGGATGGCACCCAATGACACCACCCTGGCTTATTACAGGACAACAGTGGGAGAGGACTATTATGATTTTCAATATAAAGGATACGCGTTTATAGTTACCAATTCCCAGTTATGGAAATCAGATGTGGAGGAAGAATCGGAAAAGCACGACCAATGGTTTAAAGAAAGGCTTACGAAATACAGCAAGAAAAAGCGAGCAATTGTTGTGATTGGCCACATTCCCCTCTATCTCGAGCAAAGCGATGAAGAGGAAAATTATTCCAATTTTCCAGCCGGCAAAAGAAAGGAAATGTTAAGCCTGTTTGAGAAGCACGATGTACGTGCTTACCTCACCGGTCATACACACCGGACCATCATTCACAACCTTGAACATACCCAGCTGGTGAGTGGTGAAACCAGCAGTAAAAATTTTGATAACAGACCCATGGGATTCAGGTACTGGGAAGTGAGCTCTGATACCCTGAAACATCATTTTGTGGCCATTGAAGCAACTGCTGTTGAGCTAAAGGAGGCTGAGTAATCACAGAAAGGAAAAACGATGCAATATTTAAGAAAGTATATTCCCTTAGCATTTTTGACTTTATTGCTTTTTGGCGCTTGCACCAAGAAAGATGAACCTACACAGACTACCCTATCAGGAATTGTAAAGAACAGCTTGAACGACACACCTGTTTACCCAGCGTATATCATTTATGATAAGCAACTCATTGCAAGCGCCTCAGAGGGTGGTACATACAAGATTACCTCTCTGGAGGGGGGGACCTATACCATGACATGTTCTGCCATTGGATTCAGTGATCAATCCATGCAGGTGCTTATTGAAAACGGGAAGGCCACTGGCCATGATTTTCTGTTGACACCTGATGAAACCGAGAGCCTTGTGATGGGGGAATTGCATGATCAGGTTTTATATCAGCAGCAATTAGTTGACAATCCCTCCATGGCCAACTGGACTGACCAGGAGCTCTTTGATGGGGTGAGTGGAGCCACCATTCAGGGTAAAAATTTTGATTTTGATGTACATCCTGCATCTATCTACATTGGAGATAGTCTGTTTGCCAAAACTGATGATTATGGCCAATATTTGTTTGAGGTTCAGATTGGCACCTACCCAATCACCGTGGTCAGTGAAGGATGGAGGGATAGCCTTCAGATCAAAGAAGTAGTATATGATTCCTACGCAGTATTCGCTAATTATATTCTGCCCAGGGAGTAGAGAATCAACTAAAATCCAGATTCTCAGTGATCCTTGAACCATCTTCCTGATATCGTTCCATGTAGAGGCGGATCCGCTCCTTTGCACTTTGCAGATCGTGGTTGTTCAGGTTAATGTTTAGCAGGTCGATGTACCAGGGTGATTTGCTTTCCTCCAAAATATATACCTCAGCGATCTCTCTGGCAATAGGAAGGGTAGTGCTTTTGGAGATATTAAAAACATCCTTGTCGCTTGCACTAAGCAGTTTGGAATACTCCTCTTCCAGAAGCCTCTTGAAAAGGTCAATACTAAATCGCTCTCCGGCCTCTATTCCAGTCTCCTTATCAGATTCTGTGAGTTTTGCTTTCTTATGGATCCATTCCCACAGGATACTCAGCCGGATCTCTCCGGTGGCCATATCTTCCATTAGGTAGAGGATGTCGTCATTGCCAAAGAAATCGGCTGGTTTCAGGGCTGCAGCTTGCAATCCCTGTCCAAATGCATTCCCATACTGCAGGGCCACGCTGAGCAGATTCCTGGCACCGCGGATGGTTCTGGGGGCAGGCTCCAGGAGGGTGAGCCCAAGGACATCTTCTTGTGTGTAGCTTAGCCTGGGAAACTCTCTGCCCAACTGATTTACTTTTCCTACCTTTTCCCAAACGGGTCTTACAATATGAACCATTTTCCAATGGGCTACCCACTTGCCGCTGGCTCCATCTTTCTCCTCCCGCTCAGCCCCCTTTACAGCCTTTTCCATGCTTGAGCTTACGCCATCAGGCGATCCAACTGGTATATTGGGTTCCATTCCACCCTGCCACAATGCAAAGTTTCCATTGGTATCGGGAGTATTCACCGCCCTGCGCACCCTGTCCTCATAATTCCTCATGTATCCATAGGTCATCACAATGGACTCAATATTGGGATTGATAAAGTTTTGATTCCATGTAACTGCATCTGCCACACTATTGATATAATCCCACCGGCCTGTGTTGTAACCCACGAAATGTTTCCCCAGAACAGCCCTGATTTCCATCAATTGAAAGGTGGCCTCCAATTGCTCCACCAGTACATACAATTTGATGGTTCCCACCTCCAGATCCAGATGGATCTCCAGAGCAGTAATCATCCTGTTCCACAGGGCCGCTTCTTCTGCAGTCTGAATCTTCGGAAGATAGAGTACTATGGAGGATCCTCTTTTTTTCAACTCTTTATAATTGTTGACCACAAAGAGACTTAGATCCACAATAGAAGCCGCCAGAGCATCTCCATCCTTAACTCTTATATGCCTGTCATCCAGATGCAATCCCCGGGCTCTGAAAATAAGGGTAGTAAACTCCAGTTGCTCTTTACAGTTATCTACAATAGGTGTTCCAAAGAAGCCCTCTCCCCAGTTATTCATTTCAGAGGAAATCTGTTCTGCTACTCTTAAAAAGAGAGGGTCCCTTTGAATGGCTAGTTTAAGGCTTCGTTGATTGTCCAGAGACATGGTGGTAATCTGTCCCAGCGCATCTTCGCCATCAAACATCCAGCCATCGGCTCCAGACAGGAGCGCATAGGCTACATTGCGAAGACTGCTTTCCACAGGCGCATTGGGTTTGGCTGCCGGTCCTGTTCCCTGAATCCACTGTCTTTGTAAGTCTTCCGGTATCTCTGAACCTTCAAACTTACCCTCCCTTGCATCAATCACTCTGATGTCGCTACCAGGAATAGTAACATTGGGAGCTAAAAAGTCAATGGGCTCCCTGTTTTCTATTCGATACAATCTCCTTTGCACCCTGGCCTTCATAAGTTGCTTTATCTCTTTATTGAAGTCCGACATAACTTCCAGTGCGGTCAATACCTCCGGAGAATACAGGTCACTATAAAGTTCTCCTAAATTATCTCTGATTATGATCTGGTACATGTGGTCTGAACTACTCATAGGATTCGATTTATTATTTTATTCAGGAGGAAACGTTGCGATAATTTCCATGGCACTTTCAGATTCAAATGTAATGAAACCAGTCTGGTAAGGGACAAAGAATTTCGATCCCTCATTGATTTGATATCTTTGGTCGCCAATAATAATTGTGCCGGATCCCTTTGTGACAATGCCAATATAGAAGGACTCAGATTTTTTCACAAAGCTATCCCTGACATTGATCCGATTCACTCTGAAACATGGGGTATTTTGCTTATCAATCAAAGCATATTCGTTACTTTGATTTTGTGTTTCCAGGGCTCGAGGTTCGCAGAAATTGTGTTCCCTGATGGTCTCAACAGGGCTTGGTGAAAAATTGAACATGGAGAGGGCAAAATCTATACCCTTGTTCATAAAACGCGACTCCTCTGGCAACACGTAACCGCCCCGCTCGAACTCGATCCGAACTGCATGGTCTGTTGGTTCCATGATCTCAATCATAAAAACTCCTTCACCTATAGCATGCGGCATACCTCCGGGAACAATGAAAGCATCACCCGGTTTTATGGGAATTTTCTCGAAGCAGGTAAGAATTGCCTCGGTATCCTGATCTTCAATCATTCGTTTGAAATCCCCTTTACCCGGTGGATGCTGGAAACCCATATAAATGTACGGTTCATCCACTTCTTCGCGAATACTCAATATGATATAGCCTTCAGTTTTGCCAGAATTGCTATTGAGGTATTTTTTAGCAAAGGAAATAGTCGGGTGGCACTGGATATGCAGCCTGATTGCTGAATCAAGGAATTTGAGCAAAAATTGGGTTGTGGCTCCATATTTCTCAACATGTTTTGCTCCGAGCAAAACGTTTGGCTCTTTTTCACACAGTGATTTAAGGGTCATTGTTTCACCAGCAATCTTTATTTTTGATAAACCTTCCTCAAAAAAGTGTTCACGGCCTTTATTTACAGCAATTGTGGTTGATCCGATCCAGTCTTCGGGGAAATGTGTATCCGAGGGAACTTCACGGCCCTCCATCTTGTCAAGCTTCAGCCCGCCGGGATAGGTTCTCCAGACTCGGTTGGATTCTAAAAAAAGTATATCCGGTATTTTCATATCTAACTCCCTGTAAAAAGTTGCATAACGCCTTTGATACCCATCGTAGATGTAATAATGGAAAAGATCAGAATGGCTGATAATAAAATGTTAGTGCCCATAGTATGCTTATGCTCCCCCATCAAATCCTTGCGATTGCCAAGATAGAGGATGCAGCCAACGGTAATGGGAAGGATAATTGAGTTGAATGCCTGGGAGATGATCATCACAAAAACAGGCCGAGCTTCAAAGATGGGAACAACCAGACCAAGCATTGAAATTATCAATACCATGATGCGGTATTTCGGCAGGGTCATTTTGCGTTCTGACTGATTGTAGTCACACAGCAACCATGGCAACATCAACACATTCGGGAATTGGGAGGAGACTCCCGCGGCAACAATTCCAAAGGCAAAGATCGACATGGCCAGTTTACCAGCCAGCGGTTCCAGCAGGGTAATCATTTGTGAAGCATTAGAGAGACCAAGGCCTTCAGCGAACAGAGTACCTGCAGCAGAAGCCATGATAGCACCGCTGATGACAAACATCAAGGACACAGAAACGATGGCATCATTGCGCTGTTTTTTTAGATCACTTATGGTCCAGCCGGCTTCTTTAACCAGGGTGGTCCTGATAATGAACAAGCCGGAAAAAACAGTAGTCCCAACCATTGATGCTATGACAAGAAACGGACCTTGCCCCTGGTCGGCGGGGACGTCAGGAAGGTTAGGAATCATCCCTTTTAATATGTCGATAGGAGGGGGCATCATAATGAAAAAGTTCAGCAAAAAACTTGCCGCCATGATGGCCACAATGACTGCCAGAGCCCTTTCAAAAAACTGCGTATTACCGTTCCAGAAGATAAAGTAAACCAGAGCAATAAAGAAGCCTGCGAAGTAAACCGGTTGGATACCTCCTTCTACTATGGTTTTAGACCATTCATAACAGATGTCTGCTACAATACCCATCACACCCATCACGCTGCCGGAAACACCTGCAGTTAGCGCTACGATAAAGAAGATCCCCACACCCGGGTGAATATGTTTGCGAAAGGCCTGTAGGGCTGTTTCTCCCGTAGCAAGTGTATACTTTCCGTAGAGGTTAATCATGAAGTAGGTGGCAAAGCACGATGCCACAATCGTCCATAACAGTGACATGCCGTATGTGGCTCCGGCCTTGGCCATGGCGGTTACACTTCCGGTGCCAATATTAAAGCCAAGCAGAAAAATCCCAGGGAGAATCAGCGCCAGTGTTTTGGTGAATTTTTTTCGGAATGTTGTAACCATAATTCTATTCTTTATCCGGATATTCATAAAAGTCTTCTGCAAATTCTTCCGCAGAATACCAATGAATATTTCCATAGGTTCTCGGGCCGGTCCAGGCATCTCTGTCAAAGGTCAAAAGATAATAAGCAGTGCCTGAGTCAGATGTTAATGGTATTATGGCAGGCCATACATTTTTACCTTCAGGATGTTCTGACAGATTTAATTCGCCGATTTTCTCCATTCCCGGATAAGACAGTACTTCCATAGGGCAGGGTGTATCGCCGCGACCAATAAAGACATATCTTTGACCTCCAATTTTTTGAATTAAAGTTCCTGTACTGGAAGTGGGTGAGTAGACTCCAATCTGACTCCAGGCACCATCCCATGTATCTGCTTCCATCAATACGGTTTGATAACCACCCTTGGCCTTACAAACCGCCATGCGCCACTTACCTGCATCGGAATCGTATATGACCGAAGGATCTTCTTCATTGCCCACAGACACATAATTGACTTTTGAACAAGATATTTCCACCAGGCCAAATCTGGGGTCAATCTTGCTCTCACCGGAATAAAGCATGTGATCATCACGATGCGAAACGGTGAATATTTTCCATGTTTCATCCCTTCTGTCGAAAAACACATCGGAAGCACTCCACTGCCTGATAAGGCCATCCCCTTTATTAAATACCAGGGTAGCTGATATTTTCCATTCTTTTGTCTTTAAATCATAACTGTATATTCCCTGGTAAAGTTGAGTGTCATAAGCTCTGGTTGTCATGGCCACCCAGATCTTATTTCCCTCTATAATGGGTGCACCGTCTTCGTAGTGCAGAACCTTTGGATCGGCCTGTGCGGTACCGGTGGTAAGATATTGCTCCAGTTTTGATATGGAGATACTTTCGCCGCTTCCCAGCCTGGCTCCGGCCAGTACTGTAAATGTTTCAAGGATTGATTTGTCCCTGAGCTCGAAATATTCAGCCACATCGAATGAACCTAAAACTGTCCACTTTTCATTTTTAACAATTAAGACATTTAGATACTTACCCGCCAGATGCACACGTAAAGTATTTGGAGCATTAACGCCTTTGTTTGATAAGGTTTGATTGAATACACTGGATCCGTCTTTAAGTATCGTCAAGCTTATCTTGTTATTTTCAGCATCGACAACTCTTTGGGAAATTACAATCCTGTTGCCCTGATCCTTATATAAGGACAATACAACGCTGGAATTGGAGGAACCGAGGTTCTGTTCACTGATATCCATATCAATAGCGGCATAGTTATACAGTTTACCCAGGTTGATATATGTTTCCTGAACTATCTCCGTGTGATTGGAAAACTTCAGATCCCTACCGTTTTGCTGTAGATCGCAGCCAGGAGATGTGAGATGCATTTTGGGATATAAGGATTCATTCAATACATCTTGTGATAAATCCAGATCGCTCAGTGTTACAGATGAACTATAAAAATTGCGCACCTGGTAATCTTTCGTAAAATGCAGGGAGAGGGGATCAAAGGTCTGGGCGTGAGAATTTATCCCAAGACAAATAATGATGACATTATAAATAGAGAATTTAAGAATGCTCAATTGAGCTATTGATGGGATCTGTTTCATTTCAATAATTTCATTCCAAAACCAGGCATCTCTGAAACCTGGATTTTCCCGTTTTCAATTTTATAATCTCCATAATCAATATCCTCCGAGATACATGTTACACCCTCAATGGTTACCACATTTCCACATGCAGCAGCTATATGGACATTGTAATGTGTTTTAAGCATGCTTCCAAAGGAGTGTGGACTTGCCAACATGTTGTACTCCTTTAATTGGGGCATTAAATTCCGCCACTTGGTAAATACAAAGGCACGTATGTCACCAAGGCAGGCATTCATGATCCCTTCTTTACCCATCTTCATGCATAACTCATGGTCTGGTTTGAATTCCCCATCCGCATAAAGGGTATCCTTAAATCCATTCTGGTCCATCCATAATCGAAGTTTTTTCCCGTTTTCGTAATTCTCAGGAAATGGCTCTTCAACCCACAACAAAGGAATATCGCCGATGCCATCCAGGAAATCAATTGTATCCTGAAGTGTGTATTCATCATTTGAATCCACAAGCAGTGTGATATCCGGAAAGGTTTTATGGATCAACTTCACCACCTCTATGTCTTTCTTTATTCCCTCATCATGTGGATACCATCTTCCGCTTCTTCCAATCTTTACCTTGAGTTGCTGATAGCCATAATCTATATCCCATTGACAGTTTTCCAGTACTTTATCTATTCCTGCCGGATTGTCTTCAGGTTCCAGCTCGTCAAAATAGATCATACCGCTGTAAATGGGGGTGTTTTTTGTTCCCTTTGCACCAAGCAGTTTATACACGGGCTTTTGAAGAATAACACCCATTAAATCGTGCAGGGCCAGATCCACAAATGGACTCAGATCACTCCGCAGACCCTTTTCAGGTGATATAAGTTCAGAAACCAGCTGCCCCTGCAGCTGATGTAATTGTTGGTCATCAATTTTATTTGAGCCAAGGGCCCATCCCATGGCTCCCTGATCGGTGTAAAGCTTAAAAGCATCACTTTTGTGGTGTTGACCGTGGATTCCTATCCTGGCGTTTTTGCCAACATGCCTGGGCCAATGGTAATCATACTGTACCTTTTCAACCTTTGTTATTTTGTGTTTTTTGAGTTCAGGGTATTTCTCCCCATTAATTCCGCCTATAAGTTTAGATGCAGGCAGACAAGTGAAACCAGTTCCTAAAACTGCTGTTTGGATAAATTTTCTTCGTTGCATAACGGTATACTTAAGTTCATTAATCCACCTTAAACTTTATCGGGCACCTCAAATCCCTTTCTGTACTCCTTAGTGAGCATCGCATTTGCCTGCCTATCACCAATAATCTTCATGGCTGCAGGATCAAAATCAAGGGTGCGCCCCAATCGGTATGAAATGTTTGCCAGATGAATCAATGCACAGGAATAAAAACCTTCTTCAATGGGCGCGTTGTTAAGGCTATTGTCATTTGCCCTGATGCAATCGATAAAATTTTGATAATGGTTTCCTTTTCCGTCTCCACTGGCGCCCGGTACCATCTCATTACCCATATAGGTTTCCCAATGATTCACATCTTTTTTCATGATTCCTTCTGACCCGTAAAAAGTATTTCCAACGGTATTGGCAGAACTGGTCATATAGGTATTTCCGGTATCTTCTGTTTTGAAATCCAGGCCTCCCCGGTCGGTTATCCAATGTCTGACTTCAAATTGCATCATCTTTTTTTTGTCTCCCACTCCATTTGCATTGGGAAATTCAAAAGTGGCCATCATTTGATTTGGGGTTTCCTGGTCGTCATCAAACATAAAATGACCTCCCATGGCAGACACCCTGGTTGGTAAGGTAACCCCCAGTCCCATCCGGGCCACATCTACCTCGTGAACCCCCTGATTTCCCAGATCACCATTACCATAATCCCATTGCCAGTGCCAGTTGTAGTGAAACCTGTTTTTTGTGAAGGGTTTTTCAGGCGCAGGGCCTATCCACATATCGTAATCGACCCCTGCCGGAATGGGCTCAACAGCAGCCTTTCCAATGGTATCGCGCCATTTATAGCAGAATCCCTTGGCCATATACACCTCACCTAAATGACCAGCATGTAAATATTCAATCATAGATTGTGTAGAGGGATTACTCCGTTGTTCATCCCCATCCTGAACAATTACATTGTACTTTTTGGCAGCTTCAACCAATTTTTGCCCTTCCCAGAAAGTATGACAGCAGGGCTTTTCGACCGACACATGTTTACCTGCCTGAATAGCCCAGATGGCAGCCAATGTATGCCAGTGATTTGGTGTTACAATGGAAACAGCATCAATATCTTTGTCTTCATACAATTTCCTCAGGTCGGTATAGAGTTTTGGTTTTTTCAAACCTTTATCTGTAAACCACTTTTTAACCACTTCGTCGAACAAATTGCTGTCCACATCACAAAGAGCGGTTACCTCTACATTTTTCAGCTTCTGGTAGCTTTTGATGTGATTCTGCCCCATGCCATGGATGCCAATTACAGCGACTCTCACGGTGTCGTTGGCTCCTTTCCAACCCTGGCCCGAAAGAATCAAGGGTGCCGTCCCAAGGGCCAGACTTGCTGCTGCTGCTTCTTTTACAAATGTTCTTCTCTTCATTCTAATTGTTTTAGATTTCTCTTATAATTTGATCATTCAACAAGCAGCTTCAGGATGCGACCTATTCACTGGGGCATGAAACTCCTACCATGTCCTTATCCGGATAGCGCGGAAAGAGACATCGTTCCCATGCCCCTGAAGAAGGATTCGTCCCTGGTCCAATTCGCCGAATTTCTCCAGGTTGCTGTATTTGCTCTGGCTGACAAGGTCCCTGAAGTCCGCGCTTTTTCTGTCAAATTCAAGGATCTTCTTTTCATTGAACCAATGTTCCACCTGGTTTCCATTCACAACAATTCTAATCTTATTCCACTCCCCGGGAGGATTTATGGAAATAGCGTCGGGTGGCGGGATCATATCATACAATGCCCCCATCTTATGGTTGCCATCTCTTCCCTCATGGGCGTCGGGGTGCCTTTCGTTGTCAAGTAGCTGGTACTCCAGCCCCAGGAATATCCCTTCATTGCCGGGAAAGGAATCTGTAACTATATATTTGATCCCCGAATTGGATCCTTCAGTAAGTTTAGCTTCAAGTTCTAGCTCGAAATTGGAATAGAGCTCCTTTGTCACTATATCATGTCCTCCCGGCTGGTCTTCCGTTTCTCCATGGACCGTTAATACATCACCTTCAACCAACCAACCATGTTCCGGGAACTGATCTGTATTGGTGTCTCTCCACTGATCCGTAGAGGATCCGTCAAATAACCAGATCCAGTTTTGTTCTATTATCTGTTCAGCGTTTTTTGGTTTCTCTTTTGTATTGCATTGCATAACAAGCAAGGCCATGCCAATTAGGGCAATTATTTTCGTTTTCATGATTGTGTTATATTTTGCATGTTTTTGCTAAAAAGTGGGTTTCCAACCCTGTTCATATTCACGTCCCCAGAGCTTCATGGCTTCCGGATCAGATTTTATATGACCATTGGCTGGATCTGTCTCCAGGCTGTGGCCAACTCGTTGGGAAATATTCCCCAGTTGAACCCAGGTAGTACTCTTATGCCCGATTTCAACATCTGCATTGGGAGTCCCTCCATTGCGAACACAATCCAGGAAATTCTCTATATGGGGATTGTCGAGGAAAGCATTGGGACTTACCGTATTGCGACCGTCAACCACGACCTCGGGTTTCACTTCCTTCACCAGATTATCATCCAGGTCATATACGGCATAGCCATCATTACCTGTGCGCATCGTTCCATTATCTCCATAAAAAATCACTCCGCGGTCAGCTCCTTCCACGAGGCTTCCGTTGCAGCTGCGACCCTCCCAAACAACTGACGACCCATTGGCTCCTTCAAACGTAATGATTTGAGTGTCCGGTGTTTCCCAATCATCCTTATAGCGGTAACGACCACCTACAGAACAAACCTTGGAAGGGAAATCCAGTCCCAGTCCCCATCTGGCTAAATCAATCTCATGGGTGCCATTATTAAGGGCTTCACCCGTTCCCCAATTCCAGTGCCAGTGCCAGTTGTAATGAATAAGATTATCCTTGTAGGGACGACGGGGGGCAGGACCCTGCCATAATTCATAATCGAGGTTTGCAGGCACGGGAACCACTTTCCCGATGCCAATGGGTCCCCTGTTATTGGTATACCAGGTCTTAGCCATATACACATTCCCAATGACTCCATTCTTCAATTCATTGATGCCTTCTGTTAGCTTAGTCCAGGAACGGCGCTGGGCTCCCATCTGAACAATCCTTTTATACTTGCGTGCAGCAGCAATGGCCATTTCACCCTCGGCTGGATTGTGACTAAGAGGTTTTTCCACATACACATGTTTTCCCGCTACACAAGCCATGATAGTTGCCGGAACATGCCAGTGATCGGGCGGGGCCAGGTATAACGCATCAATATCTTTGACCTCCAGCATTTTGCGGATGTCTTTTTCGCTCTTAGGAGTTTTGCCAACTGCCTCTTTAACAGCTTCAATACCTTTTGTTATGGCCAAATCATCCACATCACAGATGTAGGCCACCTCCGTGTTGTTTTGAAGCGCAAAATTGGCGGCCATCCCACTTCCCCGGCCATTGGTTCCCATAATACCCATGACAATGCGGTCATTGGCTCCCTTGATCCGGGAATAACTTGATGCTGAGAATCCGTATCCGACCCCGCCCAGAGTCATCAAGGTTGAACCTGCCGCTACCTTTTTAATAAAATTCCTTCTTGAGTTATCCATTATTTTTCCTGTTTTATCTTAAATTTTGATGGCTTGCTTTTTGTCAGAGTGAATATAAGCGTAGGGAATTAATGTATTATTAACCGGGAATTAGTAAATCATGTTAGCGCTAAATTGAGAAGAAAACAATGATTATAGTGGGGAGAATTGATTGCACGAACTCAAGAAGTCAGGGCCATTGCGCACTTAACTCCATCTGCAGCACTGGATATGATCCCTCCTGCAAATCCACTGCCTTCTCCCACGAAATAGAGATTTTCGAAGCCGGCGCACTTTCCAAGCCTATCGCGTGACACTTGAATGGGAGAGGAGGTTTTGCTTTCTAATCCCATTAGCAGACCCTGGTCGAAACCACGGAGCTTTCTGCTGAAATCCTTTATCCCATCTCTTAGAGCTTCGCTTACCATTCTGGGAATCAGATTGAAGAGTGGGGCTGATTGTAATCCTAATGGGTAGCTGCTATTTGGTAAAGTTCTTGATTCCCTTTTTTGGATATAATCACTTGCCCTGGTTGCGGGAATCGCATAGTTGTTTGATAAAGCAAAGAAACTTCCCTCCAGCTCGTCCATCCAGTCTAATATTTCCCCTGGAGAACATGTATGTCCCAGCAGCATATCTGGATGCACTCCCGCCACACAACCTGCATTTGCAAATTGACCATCACGCTGATATTGGCTCATTCCATTGACCACACTTTTCTCTTTATAAGCTGCAGCTGGCACTACCTGACCACCCGGACACATACAAAAACTATAGACTCCCAATCCGGATTTTGACTTGCTACTTAAGCGGTACTCTGCAGCTTTGACTCCAGGCAAAGTTTCTCTGCCCCACTGAGCCTGGTTAATAAGCTTTTGCGGATGTTCGATCCGGTGACCGATTGCAAAATTCTTGGTGCCAAACTGAACTCCTTTATCTAAAAGTAAGCGGTAGGTGTCATAAGCAGAATGCCCTGTGGCCAGAATGATATGATCAGCTTCCAATTCGCCTTTGTCGGTAATTGCACCCTTTGCCCTATCTCCATCGATTAGCAGGTCTTTAAGCTCAGTCTCAAATAAGAACGTTCCTCCGTTTTCCTGAAACTGCTTGCGAAGATGGGCCACAATGATTTTGAGATTGTCGGTTCCCACATGAGGGTAGGACATGTAAACTATCTCTGCTGGTGCGCCGGCTTTCACATATTCTGAGAGGATGAAGTTACGCTCCCTGTTGATGTGTTTTGATCTCGAGGTGAGTTTCCCATCTGAAAAGGTGCCGGCACCTCCCTCACCAAATGCGTAATTATTCTGGGCATTAAACTCCCCCTTGCTTTCAAAGTTCTCAATGGCCCTGGAACGATGCTCCACTTCTGACCCGCGTTCAATAATTGTTACCTGAAATCCAGCTAATTGCAAAACATGCGCTGCAAAAAAACCAGCCGGTCCGCTTCCAACCACCACCACCTTTTCTCTTCGTTTTTTAAATGGAATTTCCAGCGGTTCAGGAGCCTCAAAATTTTCACCTTCTATTTTTTCTGAAGAGACCATCACTCCCAATAAGAAGTGTATATCATTTTTCTTTCTGGCATCCAGGCTCTTCTTTTCTATCTGGAAAGAAAATTCCTTTACACCAAGTTGCTTTTCTATGGCATTTCTGATCTGTTCCCGGGAATAATCTGTGCTTACTTTTATTTGTATGATTTTATAGCCCATGGTATTGATTAGTTATACTATTTATTATTCCTGGCGCTTAGAAGATAGGTATACTTTTTTACATAGACATTCCCAAGTTCGGTGGGTATTTCCGAAATAATCTCGACTTTCTTGCTTAATGTTTCCCCCGGTTTTACATAGAACTGAACCAAGGCAAAGCCCTTCTCCGTGATCAGGTAGGTCCTGTTCTTCTTTTCATTCTCACCTTTTATCAGGAAGTACTTAGTCCCATTGTATGGTTTTGAACAGTGTATTTCCAGGTCAA
>PVMS01049222.1_pt1 | contig 28269 bp, 29 predicted proteins | sample 1853461 | NCBI WGS metagenome assembly PVMS01 (sample SAMN08582032, study PRJNA380276) | Marine sediment metagenome, whole genome shotgun sequencing project. | isolation source: ocean sediment barecode stripped | collected 2017
TAAGTGAAGCGCACCATGCCCTGCGTCTGGTCGGTGCCGATGGTCGATAGCATCAGCCCGAACACCGTCATGATCAGCGCCTTGATGACATTGCCCTTGCCGGCGAAGGCGGCCACCGCCGTCAGACCGAGCACCATCAGCGCAAAATAGTCGGTCGACTGGAAGGCCAGCGACACCGTCGCCAGCGCGGGCGCCGCGACAAGCAGGAAGATGGTGGCGATCGTGCCGCCGGAAAACGAGGAATAGGCGGCGATCGCCAGCGCCTTGCCGGCATGGCCCTGACGCGCCATCGGATAGCCGTCGAATGCCGTCGCGACGGTGCCGGCGACGCCGGGTGCATTGATCAGGATCGATGAAGTGGAACCACCGAAAATCGCGCCGTAATAGACCCCGGCCATGAGGATGAGACCGGTCGCCGGTTCAAATCCGTAAGTGATCGGGATCATCAGCGCGATGGCCGAGATCGGTCCAAGGCCGGGCAGCATGCCGATGAAGGTGCCGGCGAAACAGCCGACCACCACCATCATGAGGTTGATCGGCGAAGCCGCAGTTGAAATGCCGGCCATGATCCCTTCCAGCATCGCCTCACCCCGTCAGGAATTCCGGCCACGGCGCAATATAGACGCCGAGAAACTGGGTCAACAGCACCCAAAAGAAGACGACGATCGGCACCGAGGCGAGAAAAATGATCCAGGCGCGCCGCTCGCCGAGTATGAGAATACTGCCGATCAGAAACACATTTGTGGAGATCAGAAAGCCGAGACCGCGGATGGTGAAGCCGTAAAAAACCATCAGCGCGCACAAGGCGGCGGCCGTCTTCCATTTCAGTCCTGCCACCTTGACGGCGGTTTCACCGCTGGCCGGCTTGAACAGAAGAACCAGGGACAGGACGATGCCGAGCAGGCAAAGCGCCTGTGGCATGGTGCGCGCGGTAAACGCCACCTGAGCCTGAAATGGCAGCAGCGGGATGCGGAAGATCATCAAGCCGTAGCCGATGGAAAAGGCGAGCATGACCAGCGCGCCAATGCGGTCCCGTGTCAACATGGGCGGCTCAGCATGGATATCAGCTGCCGTTGCGGCGGCCCGGCAGAACCGGACCGCCCGAGTTCAAAGCGTGACGATCAAAGGAAGCCGAGTTCCTTCATCAGTCCGCCGATCACCTCTTCCTGCTTTTCCAGGAATTTGACGAAATCATCGCCCGGGTTCCAGATTTTGACCCAACCATTGCGGGCGCGGACCACTTCCCATTCCGATGTGCCGTACATCTTGTCGAGCGCGGCGATATAGGCCGCCTTCTTCTCGTCCGACAGGCCCGGAGGACCGAAGAAGCCGCGCCAGTTGACGAATTCGGCGCCCTTTGCGCCGGCTTCGATACAGGTCGGCACGTCCGGCGCGGCTTCCAGCCGCTCCGGCGACGTCACGCACAAAATGCGCACCTGACCCTGCTTGGCCATCTCGATCGCTTCGCCGAATCCGGTCGAAAGCGCCTTGATCTCGCCCGACAGGAGCCCGGCCATGGCCTTGCCGCCGGCGTCATAGGGCACGTATTTGACGTCCATCGGATTGGCGCCGGCGCCCTTCATGATAATCGCCACGACCAGATGGTCCATGCCACCGGCTACCGAGCCGCCGCCAATGGCGACGGCCTTGGAATCCGCCTTGTAGGCGCCGACAAGGTCTCCGAAGGACTGCAGCGGCGAATCGCCATTCACCACCAGCGCGGCATAGTCGCCGATCGTCGAGGCGATCGGCGTCAGATCGCGGAACGACTGCGGGAACACCTTTTGCAGCGAGCGGATGACGATCGGCGTGGAATTCACCATCAAGGTGCCTTCCTGCTTTTTCGCCGTCTCGATCATATGGGCGATTGCCTTGCCGCCGCCACCGCCGGACATGTTCTCGTAGGACGCATTGGCGACGATGCCGGACTTGGTCAGCGCCTCGCCGGTGCCGCGCGCCGTACCGTCCCAGCCGCCGCCGGCGCCGCCGGGAATGAGAAAGTGCAAGTCGTCAATGTCGGCCGCCATCGAGGGCTGGCCGGCAAGGCCGAGGGCAAAAGCCGCGCCGGCAAGCGCGAACATGCCACGGCGGGTCAATGGTGAAGTTCTTAACGTCATCGAATATCCTCCCTAAAAACAAAGACCGTGTCATCACGGCCCATTTCACAGCTTAGTGACAGTGCTGACGGCTGTCACGCGGACAATCGCCGGATTCTCGCTCATATGCGACAATTGTGTCGTGTACCTACGGCGCATTTACCGGCAGAACGGCACGAAAAAGGGTGCCCCAAAGGGACGCCCCTGATAAATTGTCGCAAACAGTATTCTTTCAGGCCGTCGTTTCGTCCCCGGATGCGGCTTTTCCGGCCTCATTCTCACTGTCGCCATCGCCATCGCGCGCTTCGGTCCCGGACACCGCGTCCTCGCCGGCTTTGTCCTCGCCCGCTTCGCTCTCTTCCCCGGCGTGCTCGGCGTCTTCCGGATTTTCAAAAACTTCGGCGAGATCCGGCGCGTCCTCGCTCGCTTCTTCGGCTTCCGGCTCGTCAAACGCATCGCGGCGGGTCAGATCCTCGCCTCGGGCCTGCCGCTCCGCTTCATCGTCTGAGCGAGCGACATTGAGCATGATCGACACCGTCACTTCCGGATGCAGGTCGATCTGGACGTCATGCAGGCCGATGGTCTTGATCGGCCGGTCAAGCCTCACCTGCCGGCGGGCGATGGAAAATCCGTCGATTTCGACTACCTCGACGATATCGCGGGCCGCCGCCGATCCGTATAGCTGGCCGGTTTCGCCAGCGGAGCGGATGATGATGAAGGTCTGGCCGTCGAGCTTTTCCGCAACGCCTTCCGCTTCCGTGCGTGCTTCCAGATTGCGCGCCTCAAGATGGACCTTTTCGCTTTCGAAACGGGCCTTGTTGGCCTCGGTGGCGCGCAGGGCCTTGCCGGCCGGAAGCAGGAAATTGCGGGCATGTCCATCGCGCACCCGCACCACGTCGCCCATCTGGCCAAGTTTGGCGATGCGCTCCAGAAGAATGATTTCCATGTTGATCTCCTTGCTGTCCCGGTGGCCATTTTCGCCACCGGTTAGGGGTGGCGCTGAACGCCTTGCCCCAGCTCGTTCCCACCTTGCGGGCTAATAAATCGGGCTATTTGATAACGTAGGGCAACAGGCCCAGAAACCGCGACCGCTTGATTGCCCGCGCCAGTTCGCGTTGTTTTTTCGCGGTAACCGCGGTTATCCGCGACGGCACGATCTTGCCGCGTTCGGAAATGTAGCGTTCCAGAAGCTTGACGTCCTTGTAGTCGATCTTCGGCGAATTATCGCTGGAGAACGGGCAGGTCTTGCGGCGGCGGTGAAATGGGCGCCGCGTCGGAAGTTGTGCAATATCGACCATCGCTCTACTTTACCTCCCCATCGCGTGGGCGCTCGCGTTCCCTGCGGCGCTTGTCATCCCGGTCTTTCTTCTGCATCTGGATCGACGGCTCTTCCTCAAGTTCGTCGACACGCACGGTCATGAACCGCAGCACGTCCTCATTGATGCGCATCTGGCGTTCCATCTCGGCGACCGCTTCGTGCGGTGCGTCCAGGTTGATCAGGGAAAAATGCGCCTTGCGGTTCTTGTTGATCCGGTAGGCCAGGCTTCTCAGCCCCCAATATTCTGTCTTGCCGACAGAGCCGCCGCCAGCCTCGATAATGCCCTTGTATTGCTCGACGAGCTCTTCGACGCGCTGACCCGACACGTCCTGCCGGGTCAAAAAAACATGTTCGTAAAATGCCATCCATTCGCCTTTCCAAATTCTTACCGGCCTGGCGCGGAGCCTCGTCGAAGCCTCAATCGGAATAGTCGCCAGGGTTGCCCTGAGCGACGCCACGGAAAGGCTTGACTGTCTTCGAGAGCGGAGACACGGGAAACCGGGCTTTTCTCTGCCCTGCAGGCACGATTCCAATTTCCCGGAACCCGTCTGCTTTCCGTTCAGCCCCCGGCCGAAGCCGGTCGTCAGCGGGCGTTATAGGGGCTTTCCCCCAAAACGCAAGCGGTGCCGGCCCCGGCCTTGACTTGGCATTCCCGGCCGTGGTTCCTCGCCAGCTTGAGGGAGCGGCAACATACCTATGACCAATGCATTCGTGTTTCCCGGCCAAGGCAGCCAGAGCGTTGGCATGGGCAAGGCGCTGGCCGAGGCTTTTCCCGAATCCAGGGCCGTGTTCGATGCGGTCGACGAGGCGCTCGGTGAAAAACTGTCGAGCCTGATCTGGGACGGCCCGCAAAGCGATCTGACGCTCACCCGCAATGCCCAGCCGGCGCTGATGGCGGTCTCCCTGGCGGGTATGCGGGCGCTTGAGGCGCACGGCATAAATGTGCCGGCCGATGCAGTCGTTGTCGCCGGCCACTCGCTCGGTGAATATTCCGCATTGGCGGCGGCCGGCAGCCTGACCCTTGCCGATACCGCGCGGCTGCTGCGCATTCGCGGCGACGCCATGCAGGAGGCGGTTCCGGTCGGCGAGGGCGCCATGGCGGCCATATTGGGGCTGGAGGTCGAGACTGTGCGGGAGATTGCCGAAAGCGCCGGGCAGGGCGATGTCTGCGCTGCCGCAAACGACAATGCCCCCGGCCAGGTCGTTGTCTCCGGCACCAGGGCGGCGGTCGAGCGGGCGATCGACATCGCCAGGGCGCGCGGCGCCAGGCGCGCCATGATGTTGCCCGTCAGCGCGCCGTTCCATTGTGCGCTGATGGCGCCGGCCGCGGTAGCCATGGCCGACGCGCTGGCCGCCATGGACATCGAAAAACCGGTCGTTCCGATCATCGTCAACGTCCTGGCCGAACCGCTGGAGGATCCCGCGCAGATCCGCCAGCGTCTGGTCGAACAGGTAACGGGCGCTGTGCGCTGGCGCGAATCGGTTGAATGGATGGCCGGTCATGGTGTGACGCGACTGGTGGAGATCGGCGCCGGCAAGGTGCTGTCGGGCCTGGCGCGGCGTATTTCCCCCGAACTGACCGGCATGGCCGCCGGCACGCCCGATGACATTGCCAGGGTTGCGGAGGCCCTTGCCGCGGATACCTGACCCATTGGAATTCGGAGAATGACCATGTTTTCATTACAAGGCCGGCGGGCGCTGGTGACCGGCGCCAGCGGCGGCATCGGTAGCGCCATTGCACAAGGCATGCATGCCCGGGGCGCGACCGTTGCTCTCTCCGGCACCCGGCGCGAGGCGCTGGCGGCGCTGGCGGACAGGCTCGGCGAGCGCACCCATATCCTGACCGCCGACCTGGCCGATACCGAGGCGGTGGACGCCCTTGTCGGGCGCGCCGAAGAAGAGATGGGCGGCCTCGACATCCTGGTCAACAATGCCGGCCTGACCCGCGACGGCCTGTCCATGCGCATGAGCGATGCGGACTGGGAGATTGTCATCAAGGTCAATCTGGAAGCCGTCTTCCGGCTCAGTCGGGCGGCCTTGCGCCCGATGATGCGCCAGCGCTTTGGCCGCATTATCGGCATTACCTCGGTCGTCGGCGTCACCGGCAATGCCGGCCAGGCCAACTACGCCGCCTCCAAGGCCGGCATGATCGGCATGTCGAAAGCCATGGCTCAGGAGGTCGCCAAGCGTGGTGTCACGCTCAACTGCGTTGCGCCGGGCTTTATCGAAAGCGCCATGACCGTTGCGCTCAACGACAAACAGCGGGAAGCGATCTTGTCGACGATCCCGGCGGCGCGTCTGGGCCGGGGCGAGGAGATTGCCGCGGCCGTGATTTATCTGGCCAGCGAGGAAGCCGCCTACGTGACCGGCCAGACCCTGCATGTGAACGGTGGAATGGCGATGATTTGAGCGGAGCCGGTTGCTTCCCGGGATATTGGCGGCGCTGCTGGCCAAGCCAAAAGAAACGTGATAACGCACCGCGAACTTCCCCCAGCTTCGCCGGCCAGGCACCCCGGACAGCGACTGCAGACTGGGCTTGAACTGGGGCATGGATTTCAACCGAATGGCCGCCGGGCGGCCGGGCAATTGAGGACAATACGATGAGTGATAGCAGCATCGAGGAGCGGGTGAAGAAGATTGTGATTGAGCATCTCGGCGTCGAAGAAGAAAAAGTTGCAAATGACGCAAGCTTCATCGACGACCTCGGTGCCGACAGTCTGGACACCGTCGAACTCGTCATGGCTTTTGAAGAGGAATTCGGCGTCGAAATTCCCGACGACGCCGCGGAGACCATTTTGACCGTCGGCGACGCCGTGCGCTTTCTTGGCAAAAGCACGGCGGCCTAAAGCAGCGCCCGCATCCAAACCGAACTGACAGGACCTGATCGATGAGACGGGTTGTCGTTACCGGCCTGGGCATGGTGACGCCACTCGCCTGTGGCGTCGATGCAACCTGGCGAAATCTGCTGGCCGGCGAGAATGGCGCTGGCCGGATCAGTGGCTTTGAAATCGACGACCTTGCCTGCCAGGTAGCCTGTCAGCTGCCGCGCGGCGACGGCTCCGAGGGTACCTACAATCCCGATGAGTGGATGGAGCCGAAGGAACAGCGCAAGGTCGACGAATTCATTGTCTACGCCATGGCTGCTGCCGATCAGGCTTTGGCCGATGCGGGCTGGAAACCGGACAAGTACGAGGACCAGATTCGCACAGGCGTCCTGATCGGCTCCGGCATTGGCGGCCTTACCGGCATCGTGGAGGCCGGTTACACGCTGCGCGACAAGGGTCCGCGCCGGGTCTCCCCGTTCTTCATCCCCGGCCGGTTGATCAATCTGGCATCCGGCCAGGTTTCTATCCGGCACGCTCTGAAAGGTCCGAACCATGCGGTGGTCACCGCCTGTTCCACCGGCGCTCACGCCATCGGCGATGCTGCCCGGCTGATCGGGCTGGGCGATGCGGAAGTGATGGTTGCCGGCGGAGCGGAATCGCCGGTCAGCCGAATTGCCGTGGCCGGCTTTGCCGCCTGCCGCGCGCTTTCCACCGGCTTCAACGACCGCCCGAAAATGGCTTCGCGACCCTATGATGCCGATCGCGACGGTTTCGTCATCGGCGAGGGCGCCGGCGTCGTCGTTCTGGAGGAACTTGAGCACGCCAAAGCGCGGGGCGCGACAATCTACGGGGAGTTGATCGGCTACGGTCTGTCAGGCGATGCGCACCACATCACTGCGCCGGCCGATGACGGCGACGGCGCTTACCGTTGCATGAAGGCGGCGCTGGAACGTGCCGGCGTATCGCCAGCGGAAATCGACTATGTCAATGCCCACGGCACGTCGACGCCGCTGGGCGACGAGATCGAGCTCGCCGCCATCGAGCGGGTTGTTGGCGGCGCGGCCGATGGACTGACCATGTCATCGACCAAATCGGCGATTGGCCATCTGCTCGGCGCGGCCGGTGCCGTCGAGGCAATATTCTGTCTGCTCGCCATTCGCGACAACATCGCGCCACCGACGCTCAATCTCGACAATCCCTCTATCTCAACGCCGATCGATCTCGTGCCGCACAAGGCAAAAGAGAAGCCAATTGACGTTGCGCTCTCCAATTCCTTCGGATTCGGCGGTACAAACGCATCCTTGGTATTTCGACGGATTTGATCAGGCCTTGCGGTTTTGCCACAATTGCAGCCGATTTAATGGGCCCGAATCCCGAAACCTGCCCCTGGCGGCAGGCTTTGAGCATGGATAGAGCCGCATGACTGATGATGATCTCCTGAAGAAGGCGGCGGAAGCCGCTTCGAAATCGCAAGAATCTTCGGACCCGCCAGGGTTGCCGCAAGCACCGGAAACGCCCCAATCCGCTCCGCCAGACGCGGAAGAGGCCGATATCCAGCCGGGCGATGGCGCGCAATCGGCATCCGCTGTCGCGGTGCCCGAAGTCGTAATGCCGGAAATTGACAGGCTTGACGCCGAAATTGCGCCTCCGGCGCCCGCACCCCGCCGCCGCCGCATTTCGCCGCGCAGCCCGCGCCAGGCGATCGAACCTGAGCTGGCGCCGCCCCCGCCGGCCCGCTCGCGCCAGGCCCGCCATCCGCTTGTCGTCGTCCTGAACTTTTTCATGATGGCCGGGGTCCTCGCTGTGCTTGTTATCGGCGCCGGGCTCCATTTCGGCTCGGTGCGGTTCAACGCCGAGGGACCATTGCGGGAACCGAAAACCGTCCTCATTTCCCGCGGCGCCGACCTGGATTCCATCGCCGGCCTGCTGCAGCGCCAGAACATCATCGATTCATCGTTCATCTTTTCCACCGGCGTCCGGCTGTCGAAGGCAGCCGACAACCTGAAGGCCGGCGAATATCTGTTCGAAGCCGGCGCCAGCATGCGCGATGTCAGGAATGCGCTGGTTTTCGGCAAGGCGATCCTGCACGGCTTTACCGTGCCAGAGGGGCTGACAAGCGAGCAAATCGTCGCCCGGCTTAACGAGGATCCGGTTCTCACCGGCGATTTGGGCGCTATCCCGGCCGAAGGCGCGCTTTTGCCGGAGACCTACAAATTTTCGCGCGGTACGACGCGTGAACAAATCATCGATCAGATGCGCCGTGCCCAGGAGCGCACCATTGCCGAGATCTGGGCGCGGCGGTCAAGCGATCTGCCGATCACCACGCCGGCCGAATTCGTCACCCTGGCCTCCATTGTTGAAAAGGAAACCGGCAAAGCCGATGAGCGCCCGCTGGTTGCTTCGGTCTTCATCAACCGATTGCGCCGGGGCATCAAATTGCAATCCGATCCGACAATCATCTACGGCCTGTTTGGCGGTAAGGGCATGCCGCCGGACCGGCCGATCTACCGCTCCGATATCGACAAGAGAACGCCTTACAACACCTATTTGATCGACGGCCTGCCGCCGGGCCCGATCGCCAATCCGGGCCGCGCTGCCCTGGAGGCGGTCGCCAATCCCTCGCGCACCGATTACCTTTTTTTCGTCGCCGACGGCACTGGCGGCCATGTCTTTGCCGCCACGCTTGAAGAGCACAATCGCAATGTGGAGCGCTGGCGGCGGATCGAGGCCGAAAAGGCCAAGGCCAAAAAAGCGGCAGAGACGGAGGCAGAAAAGGCGCCCGAGAACGCCGGCCAGGGCGGGTCAGCGACCGAAAACGGCAGCACGGCGAAGGCTAAACCGCAATAGCCGTCCCGCGCCCGGCGCCCGGCGCCCGGCGCTTGGCGTGGCCGCGCCGACGCATTAGGGTCCGGGCGGATACCGGCCTAAGCGAGGACCGGTTTGAGCGGGGCGATCGCTGATGGCGCTGAAAAGCATGACCGGATTTGCCCGGACCGACGCCGAACTGGACGGCGCCCGATTTGTCTGGGAGATCAAATCCGTTAATTCCCGCAGTCTTGAAATGCGTCTGCGGATGCCGCCCGGCCTCGACCGGCTGGACCCGGAAATTCGCGCTCTGGGCCGCAAGCATCTGAGCCGGGGAAGCTGCCAGTTCTCGCTCCATCTCGACCGCGTCGGCCACGCATCCGCTCTGGTCATCAACGAGGCAGCGCTTGCCGCCGTGACGGATGCCGCCCGTCATCTGGCGATTGAGACCGGGATCGATCCGCCGTCGGCCGACGGTCTCTTGGCCATTCGAGGTGTGCTGGATGAACGCGGCCTGGACGCGCTCGATGATGAGGATGCGGTTGACCGAACGGTTGTGGAGGCCCTTTCGACCTGTCTTGAAGCGCTTGTCGTGGCACGTACCGAGGAGGGTGGCCGGCTGGCGGCGATCCTGACCGATCAACTGGACAATATCGAGAGGCTGACCGATGCGGCCGCGGAACTTGCCGCAAATGCGCCCGAAGCGCTCCTTGCCCGCCTTGCCGAACAGGTGGCGCGCCTCACCGGCGAGGCATCGCTCGATCCGCAGCGCCTGCACCAGGAAGCCGTTCTTCTGGCGACCAAGGCCGATATCCGCGAGGAAATCGACCGCCTGACCAGCCATATCGCCGCCGCGCGCAAGCTTCTCGCCGATGGCGGTGTCATCGGCCGCCGTCTTGAATTCCTGGCGCAGGAATTTAACCGCGAAGCAAACACCTTGTGCTCAAAATCGTTCGACAAGGCGCTGACGGCCATCGGCCTGGAATTGAAGGCGTTGATCGATCAGCTTCGCGAACAGGTCCAGAATCTGGAATGATTGATCTGCCATGACGATCGAACCGACCCATCTGGCCCGGCGCGGCCTGATGTTCGTCCTGTCTTCGCCCTCCGGCGCCGGCAAGTCGACCATCGCCCGCCAGCTTCTGGCCGACGAACCGCAGCTGCAATTGTCGATCTCCGTCACCACCCGGGAACGCCGCGCCAGCGAACTGGAAGGCGTTCATTATTTATTCATCGACAGTGCAAAATTCGACAAGATGGCCGAGCGCGGCGACCTGCTGGAATGGGCGCAGGTGCACGGCAATTTCTACGGTACGCCGCGCGAGCCGGTGGAAGACGCCTTGCGCGCCGGCCGTGACGTCCTCTTCGATATCGACTGGCAGGGCACCGACCAGCTTTACGAAAAGATGCCGGCCGATCTTGTGCGCGTCTTCATCCTGCCGCCATCCATGGCCGAGTTGAAGGCCCGGCTGGAGCGGCGCGCCGAGGATTCGCAAGACTCCATCGCCCGGCGGCTGGACGGCGCCCGCGCCGAACTGGAGCAATGGGCGAAATATGATTACGTCATTGTCAATGATGATCTGGAGCGCGCCCTTGCCAGTGTGAAGGCGATAATGGTGAGTGAGCGCCTCCGCCGCGACCGCGTCCTGGGGCTCAGGCCGTCGTCTCAAGCCTGTTGCAGGAAGCTCAGGCGCTGGCCGGCAATCCCGGGCGCAGTAATTCTGAGAAAAGCGCTTCGTAGTCATTTGGGCTGACCGGACGGGGATTTGTGGCGCTCGCCAAATCGGCTGTAGCCTCGCCTATCAGCCGCGGCAGGTGGTCTTCGCTGATCCCCATTTCCGCCAGATTGGCCGGCAGGCCGAATCCGCGGTTCAACTCGGCAACGGCATCGGCGATGTCCGAGGCGCTTTTGCCCTGGCCAAGGCCCATCGCCGCCGCAATCCGCGCCATCTTTTCCGGCGCCGCCGCCGCGTTGAACCTGAGGACCGGCGGCAGCAGCACGGCGTTGAGGGTGCCATGGTGAAGGCCCAGAGCGGGCAGCGCGCCACATGCATGGCTCATCGCGTGGACCGCGCCGAGCCCCTTGACGAAGGCATAGGCGCCTTCCGTTGACGCCATCATCATCTGCCAGCGCGCCTCGCGGTCGCCGCCATCGGCGACGGCGCTGATGAGATGACGCTCGCCGACGGCCCGGCAAAGACCGTCGAGACCAATCGCCTCGGCTGGCGGATTGACGGCCGGCGACAGCACCGCCTCGATGCAGTGGGTGACCGCGTCCATACCGGTGGCGGCGGTCAGACCGGCCGGCAGGCCGAGCGTCAGTTCCGGATCGCAGATGGCGATATCGGGTGTGAACGCGTCGCAGACGAAGGTCAGTTTGCGGCCATCCTCGACAATGATGAGGAACCCGTTCGAAACCTCGCTACCTGTGCCGGCCGTCGTCGGCACGGCGATGAGCGGCAGGCTCGCCACCTCTTTGCCGCGAGTGATGCCGGCATGATCGACCAGCGTTTTTGTGTTTTTCGCCATCAGGGCCGTGGCCTTGCCCAGATCGATCGACGAGCCGCCGCCCAGCGCGACGATGCCGTCCGAACCGCTCTGGCCAAGGATTCCTGCCGCCGCCGTGACAGCCGCCTCGGTCGGATTTGCCGGCGTGTCGTCAAAGATTGCCGCAGGCGGGACGCCACCATTGGCCAGGATATCAGTAATCTGGCCGGCGAGGCCGGCTGCTACCAGACCCTTGTCGGTGATTACCATGGGTCGCGCGACATGCAGCGATTTAAATGCCATGGGCAGGCGCTTGATGGCGCCGAAATCGAAGAAGCAGGTGTTGGAATAGGTCAATGTTGCCATGGATTTATCCGGTTAGCGAGGTGTTGGAAGTGTCAATCGCGCCGCTCTGCTCCAGATGGGCGGCAAGCGCCAGGAACTGGTCGACCGCAATCTCCTCCGCCCGCAGGCTTGGATCGATTCCGGCTTCGGCAAGCACCGCCTCGGGTTGCGGCCAAAGGCTTTTCAGGCTTGAGCGCAGCATTTTACGCCGCTGGCCGAAGGCGGCGGCCGTGACGGCGGAAACCGATGCAGGTGATACCTTGATCGCACCCGCCCTGGGGTCCAGCCGTACAATCGAGGACGTCACCTTGGGCGGCGGCGTGAAGGCTCGCGGCGGCACGTGAAAGAGGATCTGCGAATGGGCGCGCCATCCGGCAAGAACGGCCAGGCGGCCATAGGCCTTGTCGCCGCGGCGCGCGACGATCCGCTCGGCCACTTCACGCTGGAACATGAGAGTGAGGCTCTTCCACCAGGCCGGCCAGGGATCGGCGGACAGCCAGCCGGTCAGCAGCGGCGTTGCAATATTGTAGGGCAAATTGGCGATAATGCGGGCGCCGCGCGCTCCGGCGATTGCCGCGAAATCAGTGGTCAGCGCGTCGCCTTCAATGATCGTCAGCCGTCCCGGTGCAGCCGCGGCGATCTCGGCAAGGGCCGGCAAGACGCGCCGGTCGCGCTCAATCGTCGTGACATGCCCGGCGCCCTCGGCCAGCAGCGCCCGCGTCAGCCCGCCTGGACCGGGTCCTACCTCGATAATATGCTCGCCAGCCAGCGGGCCGCCGGCGCGGGCGATGCGCCCGGTCAAATTGAGATCGAGCAGGAAATTCTGGCCGAGCGCCTTTTTCGCCGACAATTGGTGCCTGGCAATGACTTCGCTTAGCGGCGGCAGCGCCGCAAGCCGCTCGCCATCGCCGGGGATCACGCGGCCGGTCCCCTCGATTGGGAGGTTGCCGGGTTTGCCGCAAGACTGGCGGCAAGCTTCAGCGCCGCGATCAGGCTGCCGGCCCCGGCCTTGCCGGTGCCGGCCAAGGACAGCGCCGTTCCGTGATCGGGCGAGGTGCGAAGGAAGGGCAGGCCGAGCGTGACATTGACGGCCTCGTCGAAAGCCAGGGCCTTGACCGGAATCAGCGCCTGATCGTGATACATGCACAAAGCCACGTCATACTTGGCGCGGGCTGCTTCATGGAACATGGAATCGGCCGGCCACGGCCCCGACGCATCGATGCCCTCGGTCACAAGATCAGCGATCGCCGGCGCAATGACAGCCTCGTCTTCGCAGCCCATGGCGCCGTTTTCGCCGGCATGCGGATTGAGGCCCAAAACGGCAAGCCGTGGATTGGCGATGCCGAAACGATTTGCAAGATCATGAGCCACGATCCGTCCGGTCGTGGCGATCGCCTCGCGGGTCAGCGCCTGCGGGACGGCGGCGAGCGGGATATGAATTGTCACCGGCACGACCTTCAACATCGTTGCGGCGATCATCATCACCGGTTGCGCCGCCACACCGAACACTTGCTTGCTCAAGGCACCGAGAAATTCCGTATGCCCGGGAAAAGAAAAGCCGGTGCGGGTCAGCGCCGCCTTGTGGATCGGATTGGTGACGACCGCGCTTGCCAGACCCCCATGGACCAATTCCACTCCTTGCCGGATCGCGGCGATCACCGCTCCCGCATCGGCTGGATCGGGGTCACCGGGCCGGCCGGCCACCCGTGCCGCGCCTTCAAGGCAAGGCAAGGCGTCTTCGAAGACAGAAACGGCTTCACCCGGCAAGGTTTTGCGAACCGGTATGGCATGGCCCAACGCTTGCGCACGGCGTTCCAGGAGCGCTGTATCGCCGATCAGGATGAATGGCGGTATATCTGCCTGTTTGCGCGCCAGCCAGGCATCGATGGCGATATCGGCCCCGATGCCGGACGGCTCGCCGAGCGTCAATGCCAGGGGAAGCGGCAAACCGCCCGCCGGTGGCTCAGATGCGCTCACCTGTATTCGATGATCGCTTCGGATCGCAACTGGCGCAGAAAGCGCCGCGCCATCCGCGAGCCGCGTTCATTGGCCAATTTATCGCGCACCCCTTCGGAGGCCACTGTCTGGCCGGTCAGTCCGCGCTTGGCGCAAATGCCAAGAATTTGGAACCCCTGCGGCACCTTTTCCGGGCGGGTCGCCTTGCCGACCGCGGTTTCCGCGACGCTTTCGGCGGCTGCGCCCTTCAGATCTTCGGCCGTTCGCCGGATTTTCGGCTTGATGACAACGCCCTTGAGTTTCTTCGCCTGATCAAGAGCCAGATCGCATCCGGCATATCGGGTACGAAACGCTTCCGCCTCCCGGCGGCGTTGCGAAATTTGGCCTTTACTCGCACTGGCCGGCAACACGAAGAGTATCGGTTGGAGATCGAACTGCGAAATGCCGGTTTCGGCGTCTTCGCTCGCATCCTTGCCGGCAAGCGCCTCGGCGACATCGCGCTCGGTGATTCTCACCGTCGTCTGAAACCGCGCCCTGACGATCTGACCCCAGGCAATCTCCGAACGCAGACGATTCTTCAGCGTCTGGGGATTGACGCCCGACTGGCGCAGCGCCTGTGACAGCCGCGCCGGAGTAAGCTTTGCCCGGCTGGCGATCTGGCCGAAGGCGCGGTCGACCTGTTTATCGGATACTGTAATACGGCGCCGCGTCGCTTCCTGCATCTTCAATCGCTCGTCGATCAGGTCCTCGGTCGCCTGCTTGCTGTTGGCGCGGCCGCGGGTCGTCAGCCGCAAAAATCCGGTACGGTTACGGATGTCGTAAGTGGTGATCGGTTCCTCGTTGACGAGAACCTTGATCGCACTTTGCGCCATAGCCGGCGGAAGTGCCGAAGTAACGGCGATCGCCAGCAAAGCCGCGATCGCGGATACGATCGTGATCCGGGGACAACAGCGGGAATTGGGGCGGGTCTTCATGACCAATGTTTCTTTGACATGGTTACAGACTGGGACGCGGTACGGCTCTGGCCCTCAGGCAACGGGTTACAACCTGGGCAATTGGGCCAAAATCCAGCAAGGACAGCAATACCGGATTATTCTTCAAGCTTGTAGCTCAAATTGTTGTCGCCGATCGTGCGCAAATTGAAACGCACCATAAACTGTTTGTTTTCAACAAGATCGTCATAGGTATCTCGTGTACGCGAGTAGGTGACGGACAGGTTGAAGCACTCATTATCAAATGCCAGGCCGATCGAGTGTGTAACCGGCGCCTGGTTCTCCATGTCGTAAACCAACGAACCGGAGACCGCCCAGTTTTCGTTCATCGCAACCGTGGCGCGCCCCGAGACCTCCCGGCGATCGTTGATGATTCCGAGAGTTGGTTGCTTTCGCAATTTGACGAAGCCGACGCTGGCATTCGACCGGCCGTAAACGATGTTGGCGGTGATTTCGCCGCGATTGAGGTCGAAATTGTCGTCATCAAAGCGGCCGCGCGCCGCCAGGGAAAACCCGTGACCATTGTTGAATCCGACCCGGCCGACGAAATCGGATATGTCCGATTCCAGTCCGAAACTGCCCCTTGGCAAAACATTGCCCTGGGCGAACGAATTGACGCCGGCCAGCTGATACGACTGGCCGAAAAGAGCATCGAAGCTTGCGCCGTTGTTGAAACGGGCCTGATAGGTGAACCCGATACTGGCACGCGTTCCCCCTTCCAGCCGGTCATTGCCGGAAAACTTGTCGCGCGAGAACAGGATTGTATCGTCAAAAACCAGGCTTTGCGCATCATCATTTGGCAGGTCGCCAATATGGGTTTCGTCCGGCCGCACGATGATTTGGGCGATCGGCCCGAATGTCTGGGTCGCCGGCCCGCCAGTCGCCAGAAACGGCCACCGGTATTCCAGACCGATTGCAGGCATCGCCCGGCCAATGACTTCGTTCTTGATCAAGATGGGTGGATCGCCGGGCAGGGCAGAATCCGGAGAAGACCAGTTCACATCCGCTTTCACATAGGCAAAAGGCGTCAACATCTGTCCACCCATGCCGACAAGCGTACGCTGCCAGGAAACATCGGTGCTTGCCCGTGTAAAGGTTCCGGCGACGCCGGCATAATAGTCCATCGTCGGCGTCGTTTGCAGATCGGCTTCAGCCCGGGTCAGGTTGGTGAAATTGGACTGGATCTGCAGTTCGCCGCCAAAAACAGGCTGGCCGAAAATATAGTTGTGATCCAGTATCGGATGGACGATGGCCTGTTCTTCCTGGTCATCATGAACGGTCTCGATACTGGTGATGACATCGGTGTCCACCGTATTCTCACGCTGCACCTTGAAGGCATAGGCGCGCAGGTCGAAATAGTTCTGCTCGCTAATGCCGGTCAGGTAGATCGCGTTCGTTACATCGCGCTCAGTAGCGCCGGGAATGGAATAATCGCGGCCGAAGGTGCGGTCGCTGCTTGCCAAAAAATCCCAGCCCCACGTCCAGCGATTATTGATGCGGAACCGGCCACTGCTTTGCACCGCGCCGCGATTCTTGCGGAAACCGGACAACATGTCGCCATTTTCATCGATGAATTCGGTTATGTCCTGCTGCAGGATTCCGGCGAGGCGGATATTGTAGGATCCGTTCATCAACCGTTGACGCCACTCCACCTGACCCAGAAAACCCTGCTTGCTGTATACCGTCGGGACGAATGTGATGTCCTTGTCGGGCGCAATGTTCCAGAAAAACGGCATGGTCGCCGAAAATCCCAGCGCATCGGAATATCCGATATCGGGCTGCAAAAAGCCGGATTTGCGCTTGACCGTCGGATCGGGGTGGAAGAGGAACGGCAGCCAGGCGATGGGAATGCCATAAAATTCCAGCGATGCGTTCTCGTAATTGATCGTCTTTTCCTGCTGGTTGACAATGATCTTGGTCGCTTTGATCTGCCACAATGGCGGGCGATCGGGGTTTTCCCGGCACGGCTTGCAGGCGGTGTAAACGCCGTCGTTGAATACCGTGATATTGCCATCACGCCGATCCGCCGAGCGCGCGGCAAAACGGGCGCTGTCTATGGTCTGGAGGTTGATATTCTCCACGAAACCGTCACGCAGATCGTCGGTAATGTCAGCCAGCGAGGCGGTTATGATATTGCCGTCCGGTTCCGCAATTCGCACCCCGCCGGATGCGATAAGCCGGCCGGAACGCTGGTAATAAATGACCTTATCGGCCTCCACTGTATAGCCATTGTAGTGGATCTCGACGCCGCCGATAGCGGAAACGGTTCCGTTGTCGAAATCATAAACGAGCTGGTTGGCCTCCAGCACCATCCGGGCATCGCTTGAGGTAAGGACCGGGTTCTCAAATTGCGGAACGATTTGCGAAAAAGCCGGCGTTGCCGCGCATACAGCGCCGATAGATACTAAAATCAGGCCACACGAAATCACGCGCACGGCAACACCCGCCGCGCGGTCGGCTTCGACCGGCAGGTAATTGGCCGCGAGAGTCATCCATCCTCCAGGTACAAAAGCGCGGTTACGCCGAAGGTCAGTGCGATGATGGGTGGTCCCCACGCGGCAAGCGTTGGGTTGATGATTCCGTTACCTCCTAAATCGCTTGATATCTTGGTCAAAACATAAAGCAGAAAGCCCGCGGCGATACCAGTCATGACCAGTTGCCCGGTGCCGCCATGGCGAAAAAGCCGCAAGCTGACCGTCGCCGCGATCATCACCATTGCAACCAGTAAGAGCGGTCGGGCGAGCAGCGCGTGAAATGTTAGCCGGAAACGGTCTGTATTAAGGCCGGTGCGCGCCGCTGTGTCGATGAAGGTGGGAAGCGACCAGATCGACAAGGCATCGGGCCGCGTCAGCGTGCGCCGTAACTCATCGGCGGACAAAAACGTATCGAGCATGTAAGTCGGGCGCGAGACCGGGGCCTGACCAGTCGATGTCACGATCGCATCAGTTAGCCTCCATTGCCTGTCCTTGAAGGATGCCGACCGCGCCTTGATCTTCTCGCGAAAACCACCGCTGGCGCCAAAAACGAAGGCCGTGACATCGATCAGGCGCAGATTGGCCGTATCGGCGCCACGCGCCCGCATGATGGAGGCGCCACCCTTTCCGTCTTGCCGGAACCAGTATTCAACATCATCGCGCTTGCGGATACCCGCCAGCGAGACTTCGATCCGATTCGCTGTGGATTTCAGGCTGATCGTCATCGGGTTGATCACCGTCACCGAAAGCCCGCCGAACAAAATGGCGATCGCAATCGGCGCGGTCAGGAACCCCCAGGCCGAAACACCGGTTGCGCGCGCAACGACGAGTTCCAGGCGCTTCGACAATTGCAACAGGCACAGAATCGATCCGAACAAAAAAGCGAAGGGCAGTATGTCCTCGAAGATCGTCGGTGTGCGCATCAGCGCCAGTTGCAGGCCGGTCAGGACGGAAAATCCGGGCGCGGCTCCGAACCTGCGAGTGAGTTCGACGAACTCGACAAGAAAAACGATCGTCACGACGCCGATCACCATCAGGCAGATGGCAGCGGTGAAGCGGCGGGCGATATAAAGCCACAGAACCCCAGGAAGGCGAAGATGCATATGATGCATATCAGGTGTCCTGGGCCGAACTGCGCAGGTGGATGCCGAGACCGGCAAGGATTCGCTCAAACGCTGATAAAAATCGGTCGAGCATTCGCTCCACGAAATACGGTATCCGCAGATGGGCGTTGCCGGCAAAGGCTGCGATGCCGAATGCGATGCCGGCCAGCGGTATAAGGTAGAGGAATGGCAGGGCCGCGCGGTTGGCGCCGGCGGCCGCCAACACACCGAAGCCGGTGCCGCGCAAGATCATGCATGTCGCCGCGATCATCACCATGGCGAAGCCGCGGTCCTGCCGGTTCGTGCGCGGCCGGCTGGCGAAGGCGAGGATGATCAGCGCAAAAGCCAGAACATAAAGCGGCGCGGTCATGCGGTCATGAAATTCGGCGGCGAATTTTTCCGGACGCTGCTGATAGACCGGATCGTCGGCATCCGGATTGAGGAGATAGACCGTGCTGCGGTCGCGCGGCCTGTAATTGGCCTTTATTTCACCGGCGGTGAACTGGCTGAGATCGAATGCATGGTCTCGAAGTGGACGATACTGTTGCTGCCCGAAGGTTTCGTTTCACGGATGAGATCGCCCTTCTGCATGATCAGGAAGGCCGACGAACCGCGATCGACCAAAAGACCGGACTCGGCAATATATTGCAGCGATTCCTCTTTGTTGCGCTCGTCGCTGACAAAGATACCGCGGAAACTGCCGTCCGGCGTCTTCTCGCGGATGTGGATCGTCAGACCTTTTTCCACGCGGCGAAACCCGCCATCCTTGACCACCGTGGCGATGATGTCGGCGCGCACCCGGCTGATAAGGTCACGCAAGGCGCCGCGGCTTGCTGGCGTGATGACGTTATGCAGGAGCGCCATCGCCACAAAAATGATTATCGCAAGAACGAGGATTGGGCGACCGACGGTAGCCCGCGAGGCGCCCGCCGCCGACATGACCGGAAGCTCGCTGTCGGCATTGAGCGCATTCAGGGTGAATATGGCGGCTATCAGGAACGCGATCGGCGCGATCACCTGGATGATCGTCGGCATCGCCAGGAACGTCAAAAGGAAAAACACCCAGATCGTTTGGCCCTTTGCGGTGACGATATCGAGCTCGCGCAGGATTTGCGTCATCCACAGCACGCCGATCAGCGCGCCGAGCGTCATCGCGAATGCGATCGTCACCCGTTTCAGGATGTAGCGTTCAATGAGTGGCATGGGCCATCCCCGACTCTGCCGGTCCCCACCAGCATACACGATACACGCCGTGAGCGGCCGCCAGGCCGTCTGCGGATCAAGACCGTAATAATGGCCGAATTATGGATAAGAATCAGCGAAGAATCGTGGTTAACAAGGATTGATCTTGACGGCACCGGATATGCTGCGATCTATCGTGTTTTTTTCTCCCCGTGCTCAAATTCAATCCACCTATGAGGCATCAAGATGGCCGAACGCGCCCCAGTCGAAATCGTCAAGCTTGCAGCCGTCAGGACCGGCACCGTCATTGCCCTGACCGACAAATCGCTGAAGTTGGGGCCGGCGGCGTTGAAGCTGGATAACGGCAAGACGGTGTCGCGCGCGCTCAAGGCGGCGAAATTCGTGGGCGCGGTTCTCAAGAGCATGGAAATCCTGGCGCCGGCCGGTGGCAGTCTGGATCGTCTGGTTCTGGTCGGCCTTGGCGATCCGGCCGAGATGAAGGCACACGACTGGCTGCGTCTGGGTGGCGCAATCGGCGGCCGGCTGCCGGGTGAGGGCGATACGACAATCCTGCTGGAACGTCCTGATGGCGAGGCGATTACCGGCGATCAGGCCGCCGCCGTGGCGCTCGGCATCGAAATGCGCCGCTACAAGTTCGACAAATACAAGACGACGAAGAACGATGAGGCAAAATCCGGGCCCGGAGCCAAGCCCGGGCCTAAGCCTAAGCCGGGAAAGGTGCGTTTGGGTATTGCTGATACCCGCGCGGCCAAGCGCGCCTGGGCTAACCAGTCAGCGGTTTTGGGCGGTGTAACGCTGGCCCGTGATCTGGTCAACGAGCCGGCCAATGCCCTTGGGCCAACCGAGTTCGTGGCCCGGCTCAGGACGCTTTCCAAACTTGGCGTCGACATCAAGGTGCTCGATGAAAAAGCGCTGGCCCGGCAGAAAATGGGCGCATTGCTTGGCGTTGCGCAGGGTTCCGTCCGCAAACCCTTTGTCGTGGTCATGACGTGGAAGGGCGGCAAGGCCGGGAACAAACCAATCGCCTTTGTCGGCAAGGGCGTCGTCTTCGATACCGGCGGCATATCCATGAAGCCGGCAGGCGGTATGCAGGACATGAAGGGCGATATGGGTGGCGCGGCCGCGGTTTCCGGCTTGATGCACGCGCTCGCCGCCCGCAAGGCAAAGGCCAATGTCATCGGCATTGTCGGCCTGGTGGAGAACATGCCCGACGCCAATGCCCAGCGCCCCGGCGATATTGTCACGTCAATGTCCGGAAAGACAATCGAGGTGCTCAATACCGATGCCGAAGGCCGGCTCGTTCTGGCCGATATCCTCACCTACATCCAGAAAAACGCCAAGCCGAAGGTCATTGTCGATCTGGCGACGCTGACCGGCGCCATAATCGTCGCGCTCGGCCATCACCATGCCGGCCTGTTCTCCAACAACGACGATCTCGCCGTTGCACTCGCCCAGGCCGGACAGATGACCGGCGAGAAGGTCTGGCGCCTGCCGCTCGATCCCGAATACGACAAGCTGATTGATTCCAAGAACGCCGACATCAAGAATATCGGCGGCCGCTGGGCCGGCTCCATAACCGCCGCCCAGTTCCTGCAGCGCTTCATCGAGGACGACACGCCCTGGGCGCATCTCGACATTGCCGGCACGGCCATGGGCTCGCCGTCATCGGAGACCAACAAATCCTGGGGTTCGGGCTTCGGTGTGCGGTTGCTCGACGAACTGGTGCGCGAAAACTACGAAAGTTGAGCGCGGTGACCGGACCAGGCGGGATGTAACGCCGTGACCGAGGTGCTGTTCTACCATCTGGAGCGCGCGAGCCTGGAACAGACGCTGCCCGGCCTGTTGCAACGATGCCTGGAGCGCGGCTGGCGCGCCGCCGTGCAAATTGGCGGCGAGGACCGGATGCGCGATCTCGACAGCCATTTGTGGTCCCATGACGAAGCCTCGTTCCTGCCCCATGGCACCGCCGCCGACGGCCAGGAGGCAAGTCAGCCGGTTTATCTGACCACCAACACGGACAATCCCAATGGCGCCAGCGTCCGCTTTTTCGTCGATGGCGCGACGACGGACAGTTTCGAGGGTTATGAGCGGATCGTCTTTCTTTTCGACGGCGCCAACGAAGAAGCCACCGCGACAGCCCGTGAAGCCTGGAAGGCAGCCGTTGCCGCCGGCACAGCGACGACCTATTGGCGTCAGGACGAACGCGGCAAATGGGACAAGCAGGCCTGAGCGATCCTGATTTTCCGCACCGGCAGCCCGGCCCGGGCTACACGGTGGCTTCCAGCTTTTCCGTCATGGCGGTAAGTTTCAGCCAGATTTCCTCCGCCTCGCCGAGTTTTTCCGCCCGCCGCGCCCGAAGCCGCGCCAGCCGCGCCGCCTCATCGGGGTCGCGGACGTATAGATCGGTGTCGGAAAGGCGCGTGTCGATTGCTTCAATCCTTTTCGTCAGATCTGCCATCAACCTCTCACATTCCTTGATCTTTTTGCGGATTGGCGCAGCCGCCTCGCGCATTGCCGCCGCCGCCCGCCTTTGCGCCTTGGCCGAAGCTGGCGCCGCCGCTTCATCGGACCCATTCGCCTTGCCGCCGCCCTTGAGAACAAGCCGCCGGTAGTCTTCCAGATCTCCCTCGAACGGTTTGACCGTGCCGTCTTCGACCAGCCACAGCCGGTCGGCGCAGGCCTCGATCAGATGGCGGTCGTGGCTGATCATGATGACCGCGCCGTCATAGTCGTTGAGTGCGTGGACCAGTGCCTCGCGGCTGTCGATGTCGAGATGGTTGGTCGGCTCGTCGAGGATGATCAGATGCGGTGCGTCGATCGTCGCAAGACCCATCAGGAGCCGCGCCTTCTCGCCGCCCGACAGGTCTTTGGAGGGCGTATTCATCTTCTCTGTCGATAACCCCATCTGCGCGACGCGGGCGCGCACCTGGGTCTCGTTGACACCTTCGAGACGGGTCCGCACGTGATCGTATGCCGACTGGCCGGGCTGGAGTTTTTCGGCCTGATGTTGGGCGAAATAGCCGATCCTCAGCTTATTTGAGCGGGTGAGGCGGCCGGCAAAGGGAGCAAGGTCGCCGGCCAAAAGCTTGGCGAAAGTCGATTTGCCGTTGCCATTGGTGCCGAGCAGAGCGATGCGGTCGTCGTTGTCGATGCGCAGATCGAGATCGGCAAGCACTGGCTTGTCCGCGTCATAACCGGTGGAAACCGCCTCCATCTGGATGATTGGCGGCGCCGCGGCCTTGGCCGGATTGGCAAAGCGGAAAGGCAGCATGGTTTCGTCGGCGATCTTCGCGATCGGTTTAAGACGTGCCAGCGCCTTCAGCCTCGATTGCGCCTGCCTTGCCTTGGTCGCCTTGGCGCGGAAGCGCTCGACAAATGCCTCCATATGCTTGCGCTGGGCGTCCTGCTTGGCCGTCAGCTTCGCCTGCAGCCGCTGCCGTTCGCGGAATTGCCGCTCAAAGGCGTCGTAACCGCCGGCATAGGCGGTCAGTTTGCGCTCCGAAAAATGCACGATCGTGCCGACCGCCTTGTTGAGCAGATCGCGGTCATGGCTGATGACGATAGCGGTGCGCGGATAGCGCGCCAGATAGCGCTCTAGCCACAATGTGCCTTCCAGATCGAGATAGTTTGTCGGCTCGTCCAGAAGCAGGAGGTCGGGTTCGGAAAACAGCACGCCGGCAAGCGCCACCCGCATCCGCCAGCCGCCGGAAAATTCCGAACAGGGTCGTTTTTGCGCCGCCGTGGCAAAGCCGAGACCGTGCAGGATGCGTGCCGCGCGTGCCTCCGCGTCGTGGGCGCCAATATCGACAAGTCTTGTATGGATATCGGCCAGAGCGTGCGCGTCGGTTTCTGTTTCCGCTTCGTGCAACAGCCTTGTGCGTTCCGGGTCGGCGCGCAGCACCTCTTCCAGCAAGGATTGCGGCCCGCCCGGCGCCTCCTGCGCGACGCTGCCGATCCGCCATCCCTTGGGCAGCCCGATCGATCCCTGATCGGGCGCCAGCTCGCCGCAGATGGCGCGGAACAACGTCGTCTTGCCGGTGCCGTTGCGGCCGATCAGCCCGACCTTGGCCTTTTCGGCAACGGTCACGCTGGCCCGCTCCAGCAATGGCCGGCCGGCGATCCGCAATGTGAGGTTGGTGATTTGCAGCATGGCCCGCGCCTTATGGCAGGAACGCCAGCCGGTTCAAGTCAAATGACGGGCGCCGGCCTGTGCCGTGGCCCGCCACGACGCCGCCAGGCTGCCCCGGAATAATGCCGGAATTGAAAAAAGGCGGGCCGAAGCCCGCCTGGAGTGTTTTCTCTGCGCCTATTCTTAGCGCTTGGAGAACTGGAAACTCTTGCGGGCTTTCGCCTTGCCGTATTTCTTGCGCTCCACGACGCGTGGATCACGGGTCAGGAAGCCGCCCTTTTTCAGCACACCGCGTAGATCCGGCTCGTAAAGGGTCAGCGCCTTGGAAATGCCGTGCCGCAAGGCCCCGGCCTGGCCGGAAAGGCCGCCACCGGAGACGGTCGCCATGACGTCATATTGGCCCTCGCGCGCCGCCGCGACAATCGGCTGCTGAAGGATCATCCGCAGGACGGGACGGCCGAAATAGTCGGTGTAATCTTTCTTGTTGACGGTGATGCGGCCCGTGCCGGGCTTCAACCAGACGCGGGCGACGGCGTCCTTGCGCTTGCCGGTGGCATAGGCGCGGCCCTGCGCGTCGAGCTTTTGGACATAGACCGGGGCCTGCGGTTCAGCTGGCTCGCCTGTTGCTTCCGTACCGGCAACGCTGCCGAGTTCTTCAAGGGACTGGAGATCGGCCATGATCAGGCGCTCCGCTGGTTTTTGGGATTGAGGGCGGCAATGTCGAGCGTTTCGGGCTGCTGGGCCGCGTGCGGGTGCTCATCGCCGGCATAAACGCGCAGATTCCTCATCTGCTGGCGGCCAAGCGGTCCGCGCGGCAGCATGCGCTCTATGGCCTTTTCGACGACACGCTCGGGAAACCGGCCCTCGATCACCTTGCGCGCCGTGCGCTCCTTGATGCCGCCGGGATAACCGGTGTGCCAGTAATAGATCTTCTTATCGAGCTTGTTGCCGGTGAAGACCGCCTTGTCGGCATTGACGATGACGACATTGTCGCCGCAATCCATATGCGGCGTGTAGGTCGGCTTGTGCTTGCCGCGCAGGCGCGTCGCAACGATCGCGGCGAGGCGGCCGACCACGAGCCCTTCGGCGTCGATCAGAATCCACTTCTTCTCGATATCCGCCGGCTTTGCGGAATAGGTTTTCATCGTCATCCTCTTCGTGTGAGGCGGAAATTCCAGGCGGGATAGCGCCCGGCAATCGAACGCAGCGAGTACAGCCGATTGCGATGCGCGGGAATAATCCGCCAATCCTTCAATGTCAAGCCATCAATATTTGAATAACGCAATAAATACAATAGCTTACAAAAACGGTATTATTTTACCCGAAATACCATTGCTGCGCGGTTTGGAATAGGTTGCCCTCGCCTGGACGGCCGGATCGACGCTGGAAACGCGGTCACCGGTGCCGTTGGCAATGACCTGCGGGAATTCGAGGTCAAGGAATCTCTCGACCTCGCTGACGGTCATGATCGGGACAGGGAACATGGTATTATGCCGGATCATTCGATATGCCGGCTACAAAAATCGCGATGAGAACGGCGCCATGACTACCGAAACAGCAATCGCTGAAATGCCGCAATCGCCGGTTCTTCTCGCCGAAATCACCCGGCTCGGCGTGTTGCGTATCACGCTGGCCAATCCGCCGGCCAATACGCTTGCCGAGGCGGTCCTCGACGCCCTTGAAGCGGTGGTCGGGCGGGCCGCGGCCGATGACGATATCCGCGTCGTGGTCATCGCCGCCAAGGGCCGGATCTTTTCCGCTGGCCACGATCTGAAGCAGTTGACGGCCCATCGCGGAGACGCCGATGGCGGTCATGCCTATTTCAAGCAAATATTCGGGCGTTCCGCCGCGATCATGCGCGACCTTCGCGCGCTGCCCAAGCCGGTGATCGCCGAGATCGACGGCCTGGCGACGGCGGCCGGTTGCCAGCTTGTCGCCTCCTGCGACATGGCGATCGCCTCGAACCGCGCGAGCTTTGGCGCCAATGGCGTCGATTTCGGCCTGTTCTGTTCCACCCCCATGGTCGCATTGTCGCGCAATGTGCCGCAAAAGGTGGCGCTTGAAATGTTGATGACCGGCGAAATTATCGAGGTGGAACGGGCGCGCGAGGCCGGTCTCGTCAACCGCGTCGTCGAGCCGGACCGGCTTCAGGCCGAAACCGATAAAACCATCGACCGGCTGCTGGCCCGCCCGGCCCGTGTCCTGGCGCTCGGCAAGGCGGCGTTCTACCGGCAGCTGAATATGGACCTGGCCGAGGCTTACCTGTTCGCCACCCAGACCATCGCCGACAACATGCTGATGGCCGAGGCGCGCGAGGGGATCGGCGCCTTTCTGGACAAGCGCCAGCCGGATTGGGACAGCGATTGACGCCCGACACTTACAGCCGCCCCCATAGCGACAACGAAATCCGCGCCGTCCTGGACGACGTCAAGACCATCGCCATGGTCGGCGCCTCGGCGAGGGACGCGCGGCCAAGCTATTTCGTGCTGAAATATCTGCTCGCCAAGGGCTACCGCGTCATTCCGGTCAATCCCGGCCAGGCCGGCAAGGAAATCCTCGGCCAAAGGGTTTATGGCGGGCTCGCCGATATCACCGAACCGATCGACATGGTCGACATCTTCCGTTCTTCCCAAGACGCCGCCAAGGTCGTCGACGAGGCGCTGGCACTGACGCCAAAACCGAAAGTCATCTGGATGCAGCTTGGCGTGCGCAATGACGATGCGGCGGCCAGAGCGGAAGCGGCCGGCTTGCGGGTCATCATGAACCGCTGTCCGAAAATCGAATATGGCCGGCTGTCCGGCGAGATCGGCTGGACCGGCGTCAACACGAGAATTATTTCGGCAAAAAAGCCGGTCATGCGCGCCGGCTACCAGCATTGGGGCCTCAGGCCGAAATCCTGACTAGACAGCGGCCGGCCATTTCCGCGGCGCGTCGTTGAACGGCGTGCCGACCGGCCCTCACCCCCGTGTCATATCGTCCTTTGCGCCTGCCCGTCACATTGCGCTAGACAGCAGCCGACAATCAGAATCAGGGGATGAATTCATGCCAGCAGACCGCACGCCCGGCTTCAACACGCTCGCCGTCCATGCCGGCGCCCAGCCCGATCCGGCCACCGGCGCCCGGGCGACGCCGATTTACCAGACGACGTCCTTCGTCTTCGACAATGTCGACCATGCCGCCTCACTGTTCGGGTTGCAGGCCTTCGGCAACATCTATACCCGCATCACTAACCCGACCACCGCGGTTCTGGAAGAGCGCATCGCGGCGCTGGAAGGCGGTACCGCGGCGCTTGCGGTCGCCTCCGGCCATGCCGCCCAGGTGCTGATCTTCCACACCATCATGCAACCGGGCGACGAGATCGTCGCGGCGAACAAGCTTTATGGCGGATCGATCAACCAACTCAATTATTCGTTCCAGAATTTCGGCTGGAACGTCGTCTTTGCCGACACCGACGATCTTTCGACATTCGAGGCCGCGATCACGCCCCGGACGAAAGGCATTTTCATCGAGTCGATCGCCAATCCCGGTGGCATCGTCACCGACATGGAGGGTATCGCCAACATCGCCCGCCGCGCCGGCGTGCCGCTGATCGTCGACAACACCATGGCAACGCCCTATCTGTGCAAGCCGATCGAGCACGGCGCCGACATTATCGTTCATTCGCTGACCAAATATATCGGCGGCCACGGCAATTCCATGGGCGGCGCGATTGTCGATGCCGGCACCTTCAACTGGTCGCGCGACGACCGTTATCCGATGCTCTCGCAGCCGCGGCCTGAATATCAGGGCATCATCCTGCACGAGACCTTCGGCAATTTCGCCTTCGCCATCGCCTGCCGCGTGCTCGGCCTGCGCGATCTCGGCCCGGCGATATCGCCGTTCAACGCCTTCCTGATCCTGACCGGCGTGGAAACCCTGCCGCTCCGCATGCAGCGCCACTGCGACAACGCGCTGGCCGTCGCCACCTGGTTGGCCGGCAATGATCATGTCTCCTGGGTCAGCTATGCCGGCATGGCCGGCGACCGCTATCATAACCTCGCCCAGAAATACGTGCCCAAGGGCTGTGGCGCGGTGCTGACCTTCGGCCTCAAGGGCGGCTACGACGCCGGCGTGGCGCTGGTGGAGAACGTCGAGATGTTCTCGCATCTGGCCAATATCGGCGACACAAAATCGCTGATCATCCACCCCGCCTCCACCACCCACCGGCAACTCTCCGATGCGCAACGGACCGCCGCCGGCGCCGGCGCCGACACGGTGCGCCTCTCGGTCGGCATCGAGGACAAGGAAGACATCATCGCCGATCTGGAACAGGCGCTGGGCAAGGCCGCATGATCTCTTAACATTGCCTTCCTTCGGCTTGACCCGCTGCTGGCCGATTGGCGAAAGCCGCTGATGTCTGTCTTGCCTGTTCATGACGCACTGCGCCTCGTCATCCTCCGCCTCTCCTCACTGTCATCCTCCTCCCCCGACTTGATCGGGGGGATCAACCGGAGGATCGTTTTAAGCCGTGCACAACGTCAGCCGATGGTCCGATCA
>PVMS01144391.1_pt1 | contig 28266 bp, 26 predicted proteins | sample 1853461 | NCBI WGS metagenome assembly PVMS01 (sample SAMN08582032, study PRJNA380276) | Marine sediment metagenome, whole genome shotgun sequencing project. | isolation source: ocean sediment barecode stripped | collected 2017
GAATTTCGATCAATTCGTTCGGATCTGGCGCAGGCGTCGGAATAAACGGCCAAACCAGACTAACATCGCAAGTCTCAGTCGCAACACGGGCGGCTCTGGCATCGCCGGGCGAAACACGACTCAAGTTACGAGTCCTGTCGCAGGGCTGGGTGATTCTGCTGGTGGTGCACGCCGCACGGGAACGAGTGGCAAGGCATCGCGCTCTCGGGAAGAAATTGAGCTCGTGTTTGACAAGAACAAGGGTATCATTTTCGCACTTTACAATCGGGCGTTGCGCGTAGATCCATCGCTCGAAGGAAAATTGGTATTGCGCTTGACGATTGCGCCAAATGGCGCGGTGACATTCTGCGAAATCGTCTCCAGCGAACTGGGTGATCCTGATCTGGAAAACAAGCTCGTTGCGCGCGTCAAATTGTTCCGCTTCGAAGCCAAAGACGTCGAATCTATTACGACCACCAAGCCTATCGATTTCTTCCCGGCGTAAAAATAAGGCTAACGTTAAGCTGGGTTAACGACACAGTTGGTAACGCTTGTCCTTTAGCTCGCGTAAGCGGTCCTCGTAGCGGATGCCTTGTGCCGCGCTATAGCCATTTCTCATCTTGGTCTGAATAGACCGAATTTGCTGCTTCACTTTCTCGCACGCAGCCTCATCGTCTCTTGGTTCCGCTTCTGCCTGTATCGCGGCCAATACGATCAGCAATATAATCCGTTTGCCTGCCTTCATTGCGTCCTCCTTAGTTCGCACAACCGCTATACTGACAATAATCTAGCGATGAGCTAGTCGGCTTTTTGCCCAATAACGCGAAAAACGGGGACCGATTTATGAAGGACGTGTTGATGAAGGGATTGTTGATAAAAAATTTGCGATATGTCGGAGCGATCCTCGCTCTTTCAATTTCTTGCAGCGGGACTGCCCTGGCGCAGTCCGATATAGACAAGCTGATCGAGCAGACGGGTATCGAAGCCGGCGACGTCGCTATGCGTGATATGCCAAATTGGCATACACCGAAAAAGATCCTTGTCTACGGCGGTTTTGATATCGACGATGACCTGCAGGGCATCGTGCCGGGTATCCAGTTCATCAACGCAACATCAGAATCTGACGCAATCGCAAAAGCAGCCGATGTCGATGCCATTATCGGCCGCTGCTCAAACAGTCTGGTGAACGCGGCACCACGCGCTACCTGGGTGCAGGTCACGAGCGCAGGTGTCGAACGTTGCATGGCAACCGAGCGAATCATCAACGGGGATGTGATTCTCAGCAACATGCAGAAGATGTCATCGCCTGTGATCGCCGAACACGTAATAGCTATGACGCTCGCGTTGGCACGCAACTTGCCGCAATTGATTAATGTAATGGAATCCGGCCAGTGGGCGAAGGGGCGGGGGCAGGCCACTGTCGGAATGCAATCTGTCGGCGGCAAAACAATGCTCGTGGTTGGGCTGGGCGGCATTGGCACTGAAGTTGCGCGCAGAGCCGCTGCTCTCGATATGCGTGTACTCGGGACGCGTCGCAGCTCGCATGAAGGGCCTGATTTTGTAGAGTACGTTGGTTTATCGGATGAGATGTACGAATTGGCTGCAGAGGCAGATTTCATCGTCAACGCTTTGCCGATTACGCCGGAAACGACCGACATTTACGATGCGAGGTTTTTCGCAGCCGTGAAACCGGGTGCACATTTCATCAATGTCGGTCGTGGCAAGAGCGTTGTTACAGACGAACTCGTTGCGGCGCTGCGCAGCGGGCAGATAGCTGGCGCCGGTCTCGATGTTACCGACCCGGAACCGTTACCGGCCGAGCACCCACTCTGGCAGATGAACAATGTCATTATTACACCGCATGTTGCAGGGAATGGATCAAACAGGAACCGCCACATGCTCGTATTACGGGAAAACTTGCGCCGATTCGTGGCGGGCGAAGCGCTCTTGAATGTTGTGGATCCTGAGCTCGGTTACTAACACGTCAATGTCGTCTCAGGGCGAGCGTTTGTCAGGATTCGTACCTTTAGCCAGCTTCGATGCGCGTATCCTGATTCTGGGAAGCCTGCCGAGTCAGCGTTCCATTGCTGACGACGAGTACTACGCGCATCCGCAGAACGCGTTCTGGCGCATCATGGCGGAACTTGTAGATGCAGATGGCAGTTACGCCGATCGTTGCTCTGCACTGCAGAGGGGAGGAATCGCGTTGTGGGATGTTTTGGCAAGTTCTGTTCGGCCCGGTAGTCTGGACGCCGATATCCAAATGTCGACTGCGGACGTAAACGATTTCGAGCAATTTCTAGCGGAGCACAACGCGATTGAGCGAATCTGTTTTAACGGGCAGAAAGCGGCGAAAATTTTCTCGGATCGGGTGCCACAAGATGTTGTCGAAAATCGAATTCAGTTAATCACCTTACCTTCGACCAGCGCGGCTCATGCAGCAATGCACTTCGACGAAAAACTCAAAATTTGGAAAAACGGTATTGCAAGCGTAAACGAAGGAAATTAGCGACCACTGATTTAGGTGGCACTTCGCCGTATTTATGCTGTCAGACCATGGCATGGACACCATAAAATCTCTGCACCCTCAACGAGAATCGCGCGGCCGACGCCTGTGTCGTGAAGCCGGCAATTTTCTATTGCTACTGCTCGGTCTAATGGCCGCGCGCTCCACGTTGGCGGATCACTACTACGTTCCGTCAGGCTCAATGGAGCCTACACTGATTCCTGGGGATCGGGTTGTGGTCGACAAGATGGCCTACGGCTTGCGGGTTCCGTTTACGCGAATTCAAATTTTCGAGGGTGACGCGGTTACCCGTGGTGAGGTCGCGATTTTTGATTCACCTCGCGATGGTAAACGTCTGATCAAGCGCATTGTTGCCGTTGGCGGGGATGAGGTCGTCGTCAGCGACGGCCGATTGCTGATTAACGGGCATTTCATGGCGCGGCTGGACGATCTCGATACCGAAATCTTCGGGGAACGCACTGTCAGGCTGAATATGGCCGATGGCGGAGGTCCAGACTTTGTGGGTTCCATTCCCGAAGGCAAGTTACTCGCAATGGGGGATCATCGCGGTAATAGTTTGGACGGCCGAATTTTCGGCCTCATTGAAGAACAATCGGTATACGGTCGCGCCATCGCCGTCTATTTCCGTAACGGCGATGGTTTCGTTTGGGAAAATCTATAAGGCGCTGTCGCCCGACTCGCCGGTACGAATTCTCCAGACTTGCTCGAGATCCGTCACGAAAATCTTGCCGTCACCCACTTTGCCGGTCTTCGCGCTCTCTATTATGGTTTCTACGGTTCGTTCTACCAGGTCATCTGAAACAGCAACTTCGATTTTCGCTTTTGGCAGGAAGTCCACAACGTACTCGGCGCCGCGATACAACTCGGTGTGGCCGCGTTGCCGGCCGAAGCCTTTTACTTCGCTGACTGTCATTCCCTGAATTCCGACTTCGCCCAAGGCATTGCGAACGTCGTCGAGGCGGAACGGTTTAACGATGGCGGTGACAAGCTTCATTCTTCTTCCCAGGGTTCGAGGCAACGAATAGTCTATGCTAGCAATACGACCACCCGAAGTGTACAAAGAAAATCGGTTTTCCAGAATGATGCATATTTGATGCATATGGCTACGGCAATACTCAAGGAATCTCAGGGGCTGCGCTACAACGGCACGGCGCTGTTGTACCTGTTGGGTGCTTATGTCATTGGTTTTTATGGCCTTTTTCGCCCCGAGTGGCAGCTAAATCTGGCAGCGACCCTGCTGCTCGCTCACAGCATGATTATTTCCGCGTATCTGATTCATGAATGCGGCCACCAATTGGTTTTCAAGCGCGGCAAACACAATGCCTTGCTAGGGCGTGCGATGAGTTGGTTTTGTGGAGCGGCGTACGGCACCTATGAGGACATGCGATACAAGCACTTCCGGCACCATGTCGATAACGACGACGTTGTCTGGTTTGAGTATGAGGAATTCTTTGAAAAGCATCCAAGCATTCTGAAGTCCGTGCAGGTACTGGAGTGGCTCTATATTCCGGCGCACGACTTAATCATGCATTTCATCATGGTATTCACGTCTTTTATTATTCCGCAACGTCGCGATCAGCGCGTCCGGAATATCGTTGTCATCGCCATACGCGGAATTATTTTCCTTGTATTGATTATCATGTTTCCCAAGGCCGCTATTCTTTACGCGGTCGCATATCTGATTATGATGCATGTACTTCGTTTCATGGACGCGTTGCAGCATGACTATTCTTATCACGCGACCTTGTTCGAGTACGTGCAGCCGCCGCACAAGGGCGACACCGAATGGGAGCAGGAACACACGTTCAGCGTCCCGGTATCGATGCGCTTTCCTCGCTTAAACTGGTTGACACTGAATTTCGGCTATCACAATGCACATCACTTCAACATGAATATGCCTTGGTACCGCCTGCCAGAATTGCACAGAGAACTTACTGCGGACGATCCAACGCGAGTGATTCCTTTCGTGTCCCAGCTGAGGGTCTACCATAGAAACCGCGTTTTGAGGATTTGTAATCCGCAGCCGGATGACTATCCGCAAGGCGAGGAGTATCTCAAAAGTGCCCGCGAAGGTGCCGGGCCGATCGGTGGCAATGCTGCCTCATTTTTAACGTCGTTCTGACGGCGTATTTAAAATACTCGAATGGTGATTAGATGAGCGATTCCATTGAAGTTGGAAAAATAGGCTGGATTGATATGACGGTTGAGGACGCATCGACGGTCAGTGAATTTTACAAGACCGTAGTTGGCTATGAAGCGGAAGAAGTCGACATGGGCGGCTATTGCGACTACGTGATGAACATGCCTGGCGGTAGTGGTGTGTCGGGCATTTGCCATGCGCGCGGCAGCAATGCTGATTTGCCACCCGGATGGTTGATCTACATTACTGTTGCTGACGCCGCTGCCAGCGCCGAGCTGTGTCGGTCCAACGGCGGCAAGGTTCTCGTCGAGCCGCGTGGCCTTGCAGGTGGCAGCTTCTGTGTCATAGAGGATCCGGCCGGTTCGGTAGCGGGCCTCTATCAGCCGAAGTCGGACTGAGCACAGCAATCAATACGCAGGCTCTTTGTCGCTCGTTGGTCTCAGTCGTTGATTTAGCGGTCGATAACAACGGCACTTGCCTGATGGCCTTTCACAAAAAAGCGCCACCGGAAATCCTGCATCATTCCATGGACGCCGCGATCGCGAAGCACTATCTTGATCGCTATCTGGCGGGCCCCTACTTGCTGGACCCGCTGTACCAACTAGCAATTCGTACGCAGCGAGCAACAGCATGTCGATTTCGAGATGCTATTCCAGACCGATTCCATTCCAGTGAATACTACAGACAGTATTGCGAACGAACACATTTGCGTGACGAAATGGACTTCCTGCTGGATACCAGTGGAGATTCGACATTAGTCCTGGTAGTCGGGCGTTTTCACAAGAAGTTTGTCAAGGCTGAGCTGGACAGGATGAATGCGATAGAGGCGGTGATATTCGCAAGCATGCGCAGTATTTGGGACCACTGGGACAACAAGTCGCGGCGAGTCGAGCGCAAGCACAATCTGCACCGTCGCCTGACGCGATGCTTCGACAATTTTGGTGACTCCAAACTCACGGATCGCGAACGTCAGATAACGCAGTTGCTGCTACGAGGGCACTCAGCGAAGTCAATCGCACGCGAACTGCGCATTGCCCCCGGGACTGTCATGGTCCACAAGCGCAATCTGTTTGCGAAACTTGGTATTACTTCGCAGTACGAGCTATTTTCTTTGTTTATCAAAGAGTTACCGTCTGCCTGAAGCGAGCTCGCGATCTACCAGCAATGCGGTATATGGCCGACAGCCACAAACATCCAAAATCAAGCATCACTAAACATTTGGATGACCTATGTTTGACTTTGATTTTGGACTGGGCGAAGACGTCGACCTGCTACGTGAATCTGTGGCTGCTTTCGCAAGCGACCAGATCGCACCGCGCGCGAATGATATCGACTCTGAGAATACGTTTCCACGAGACCTTTGGCCGCAGCTTGGCGCTATGGGTTTACTCGGTATTACCGTTGCAGAAGTATACGGCGGTGCGGAACTTGGTTACCTGGCGCACGTCGTCGCGATGGAAGAAATCAGTCGCGCATCGGCTTCGGTTGGATTGTCGTACGGGGCGCACTCCAATCTCTGTGTGAATCAAATCAGCCGCTGGGGAGACGATCGGCAGAAGCAGAAATATTTGCCGCGACTCGTGTCCGGCGAACACCTGGGCGCATTGGCCATGAGCGAAACCGAGGCTGGTTCTGACGTGATGGGCATGCGAACAACGGCGATTCGAGAGGGTGAAGAATACGTCCTGAACGGGTCGAAGATGTGGATTACGAATGCGCCTCAGGCGGACGTGATAATCGTTTATGCCGTTACCGACGTTGCGCAGCGACGCTTGAGCGCTTTCATCGTCGAACGTGACAATCCTGGCCTGTCAACCCACCAAAAACTCGACAAACTGGGTATGCGCGGATCCGACACAAGTGAGGTACTGCTGCAGGATTGTCGTGTACCGGCAAGCGACCTGCTTGCTGCAGAAGGCAAGGGCGCAGCAATCTTAATGAGCGGTCTGGATTATGAGCGTGTGGTCCTGGCTGGCGGGCCACTGGGTATTATGCGAGCTTGCATGGATCTGGTGATGCCGTACGTGCACGATCGCAAACAGTTCGGCCAGCCAATCGGGGAGTTTCAACTGATGCAAGGAAAGCTGGCCGACATGTACACGGCCATGAATAGCTGTCGTGCCTACGTGTACGCCGTGGCGCAAGCTTGCGATCGGCAGCAAACTACCCGCTTCGACGCTGCAGGCTGTATTCTGGTCGCTGCGGAGAAAGCAAGCTGGATGGCCAGCGAAGCAATACAAACGCTCGGCGGCAATGGTTATATTAACGAGTTCCCTGCCGGTCGCTTGTTGCGAGATGCCAAGTTGTATGAGATCGGTGCAGGCACCAGCGAAATTCGACGTATGTTGATTGGACGCGAGTTATTCAATGCCACAAATTGAAACCAAGATTGATCGCGAATCAGAAGACTTCGTAAATAATAGAGAGGCGAACGAGTCTTTAGCCGCGGCGTTGCGCGAACTGTCTGATCAGATAAAGACAGGTGGATCGGCGCGATCACGAGAACGGCACTTATCCCGTGGAAAACTATTGCCGCGGGACCGGATTGCTGCGTTGCTCGACGACGATTCGCCGTTTTTGGAAGTCGCACAACTTGCCGCACACGACGTATACGACGACGACATACCCTCTGCCGGTCTTATCGCAGGCATTGGCCGCGTGCACGATACCGAATGCATGATTATTGCTAACGACGCGACCGTAAAAGGTGGGACTTACTACCCGCTTACCATCAAGAAACATCTGCGCGCACAGGAAATCGCCGAGCAGAACCACCTACCGTGTATCTACCTCGTTGATTCCGGTGGGGCGTACCTGCCCAGGCAAGATGAAGTCTTCCCGGACCGGGATCATTTCGGACGCATATTTTTCAATCAGGCGCGCATGTCTGCGAAGGGCATTCCGCAATTAGCAGCGGTACTGGGTTCATGCACAGCCGGTGGCGCATATGTACCGGCGATGTGCGATGAGGCGATCATCGTGCGTAATCAGGGAACCATTTTTCTTGGTGGTCCGCCCCTGGTCAAAGCAGCTACCGGAGAAATTGTGGATGCTGAAACGCTGGGCGGTGGTGCTGTGCATTCGCGAATTTCGGGCGTAACGGATCATCTGGCTGACAGCGATACGCATGCCCTGGAGATAGCCAGAGAGATCGTCGCCAATTTCAATATCGAAAAAAAGGCACCTGTCAAAATGCGCGAGCCAGTCGAGCCTGCATATCCGGCCGAGGACATCTACGGCATTGTGTCTCGGGAGTATCGCTATCCCTATGACGTTCGTGAGGTAATAGCCCGCATTGTGGACGGTTCCGAATTTCAGGAATTCAAAAAGCTGTACGGCTCAACCTTGGTCTGCGGATACGCGCACATTAATGGTTGTCCGATAGGTATCGTTGCCAACAACGGTATCTTGTTCATGGAATCCGCACAAAAAGGTGCGCATTTCATACAGCTCTGTAATCGGCGAGGAATTCCGCTGCTATTCTTGCAGAACATTACGGGATTCATGGTGGGTAAGCGGGTTGAACACGCCGGAATCGCCAAGGATGGCGCGAAAATGGTCAACGCCGTGGCGACCGCGACGGTGCCGAAATTTACGGTGGTCATTGGCGGCTCATTCGGAGCAGGTAATTATGCGATGTGCGGCCGGGCATACAGCCCGAGAATGATGTGGATGTGGCCGAACGCGCGTATTTCGGTCATGGGTGGCGAGCAGGCGGCCTTGGTGTTGTCGACGGTTAAGCGCGATGCAATGGAGGCGCGTGGTGAAGAGTGGCCAGAGGAGTCGCAGTCAAACTTTGAAGCAGAAATTTGTGAGCAATATGAGTCGCAAGGCAACCCGTATTACGCAAGCGCCAGGCTTTGGGACGATGGCGTGATCGATCCTGTAGACACGCGCAACGTTCTTTCGCTCGCACTGTCTGCGGCAATGAACCGGCCGCGTGACGATGAATCTCCGTTCGGAATCTTTCGTATGTAGTCGATGTAGCGGCGCTCTGCTGTATCATGTCGCCTGGTTTCGGAGCGACAATTTTATGGCAATACTTGCAGGCAAGACACTCTTCATTACTGGCGCCAGCCGCGGTATTGGACTTGCGATCGCCTTACGCGCCGCGCAGGACGGCGCCAATATTGTGATCGCTGCGAAAACGTCAGAGCCGCATCCTTCTCTACCCGGTACAATTCACACCGCCGCCGAGGAAGTCGAAGCCGTGGGCGGCCATGCGTTGCCATTGGTGTGCGACATTCGTGACGATCAGGCCGTTGCCGATGCTGTTGCCACCGCTGCAGATCACTTCGGTGGCATTGATATCGTTGTTAACAATGCCAGTGCGATTGCTCTTCTGGGTACCGAAGCAGTGTCGATGGCTCGTTTCGACCTCATGCACCAGGTGAATGCGCGCGGCACGTTTCTGGTATCCAAAGCCTGCTTGCCGTGGCTGTTAAAAGCAGATAACCCGCATATTCTCGCCCTGGCACCGCCTCTGCACATGAAAGAGAAATGGTTTGCGCCGCATGTTGCATACTCCATGGCCAAGTACGGCATGAGCATGTGCGTATTAGGGATGGCGGGTGAGTTTCGCGAGCAGGGAATTGCAGTCAACGCCCTATGGCCAAGATCGACGATTGCTACCGCCGCGGTAAAAATGTTGGGTGGCGAGGAATTGATAATGCACTCTCGAAAACCGGAGATTATGGCTGACGCCGCGTATGTAATATTTTCCAAGCCGAGCCGTGAATTTACCGGAAATTTTTGTATTGATGATTCCGTCATAGAAGGTGAGGGTATTACTGATCTCAGTGCTTATGCGGTGAATCCGGAATTACCGCTGGCACCAGACTTCTTTGTTGAGCCGAGAGAAAAATAGATGGCAATGGACTACGACAGGTTATTGGCGACGGAAATTCGCGATATCGAACGCGAATATGGCGATGTCGAAACAATGCTGTATGCGCAAAGCGTCGGTTTCGGCCGCGACGCGGTTGACCGAAAAGAGTTGGCATACGTGTATGAGCAGGGCGACTCGCTGCGGACCGTGCCGACGCTAGCAAGTGCGATCGTTCCGGACATGTTTCCGCCAGATCTGGGCTGGGACTACAACCAGGTTTTGCATGTCGAGCAGAGATTGCAGTTGTATCGGCCCATGCCGGCGGCCGCTGACCTCAGGCTCAACAAACGCATCGTCGACGTTTTTGACCGCGGTGCATCGCGTGGTTCGATGTTCCTGTTTGAGGTGGAAGGACGGCTGGCAATAGATGACACTGTGATATTTACGGCAGGCGCAACCGTGATGGCGCGCGGTGACAGCGGTTTCGGTGCGCCGTCGGGTGCCGGGCCCAAGCCGCACCGGCCGCCTCGCCGCGAGCCGGATTTGAGCTGCGATACGCCAACACGTGCTGATCAAGCGCTCTTGTTTCGACTTAACGGTGATAGAAATCCACTGCATGCGGATCCAGATGTTGCTGCCGAGGCAGGGTTTTCGATCCCTATATTGCACGGCCTATGTACCTATGGCATTGCGTGTCGAGCGATCTTGCAGACGATATGCGACTACGACCACACCTTAATTGAGAGTTTCGATGCGCGCTTCTCGCTGCCAGTGCTTCCGGGCGACACCATTACTACGGACATGTGGCAGGACGGAAATATTGTGTCGTTCCAATGCTCTGTTAAGGAGCGTGATTGCATCGTACTGCGCAACGGCAAATGCACGCTAAAAGTATGAGCATAAGGCGCGTTGATGTCTGAGCCGGTAAAAATCGCGAAGGACGGTCACGTGGCTACCGTCACGCTGAATCGACCGGAAAAACACAATGCGATCGATTTACGAATGTTCGCTGCACTGGCAGAAGCAGGTACTGAGCTTGCCAACGATTCGTCAGTAAGGGCAGTCGTGCTTGAGGGTGCGGGACCGAGTTTTTGTGCCGGCATTGATCTCAGCATATTTCAACAGAATGATGAATCGATCTTGATATCGAAGATGGCGACTGGTGACGATTCTCCCGCCAATTTCTTTCAGCGCGCTGCCTTTGTGTGGCGTGAAGTTCCACAGCCCGTCATTTGTGCGCTGCACGGTTCGGTATTCGGTGGCGGCTTGCAGATCGCGTTGGGAGCTGACTTACGATTCGCCAGTGCAGACTGTCGTTTATCCGTAATGGAAATTAAGTGGGGTCTCATTCCGGATATGGCGATTTCCACGACGCTGGCCCGCTTGCTGCCCGCAGACAAGGCAAAAGAGCTCGCCTGGACCGGCAGGATTTTTGATGCTGACGAGGCATGTCAGATGGGCGTGATTACGGCGATACACGACAATCCGTCGCTAGCGGCTCAGGAAACCGCCGCCGCAATCGCAGCCAAATCTCCCAATGCTGTACGGGCGATCAAGCGGCTTTTCGACGAATCGGTGGTAATGTCGGCAAGTCAGGCCTTGCAACTCGAAGCGCAGCTTCAATTGACGCTTCTGGGTAGTCAGCAGCAGACCGAAGCCGTGGCGGCAAATCTGGAGAAGCGGCCTCCCAGGTTCGAGGATTAGCCTGGTCTGGCGCAAAAAATTTGAACTGATGGTTCTGAGTTTGAGTCCAATCAAACAGTCTATCGGTAGCGAACCAAAACATGTCATTTTGTGCTAAAAAGGCTCTGCTATGAATGCAAAGCCCCGACTCATAATCCAGCTGGCTATAGCGGTGATGTTCATGGTGACGTCTGCCGTGGCAGTTGCTGCGAACGATTTTCCGGGCGGCAAACCTGATCGCCACATTCTCGAAGCGCAAGAAAAAGCCGATGAACTTTTTGAAAAGGGCACTACGAGCGCGCCTATTTCATCTTTCGAGAAGAATTGGTTCCGCTGGGCGACAAGTACGCGCAGTATATGGTTGGTTACATGAACATTGTCGGCAAAGGCGCGCCACGTGACTACATCGCTGGATCGGCCTGGTATCGTCTTGCCGCAGAACGGGGCGAGCCGAATTTTTCGCAAGTCCGGGACGAAGTATTGGACCAGTTTAACGATGAACAGCGCAGTCAGTCGGACAACAAATACGCTGCGCTGCGCACGAAATATAGCGATGCCATGATCATCGCTGATTTTGTCGAGGTAGATCTCGATTTAATCCAGCGTCTCTTGCAACCCTCGACATTGAGCAACGATCTGGTCGATGTGCAAAATTCATTTTCTGGAGATCGATCTCAGCTTGCTGCGGAAGCGCAAAAACGCGTACAGCTTCGCCTGAAGTTTCTAAATGACACAATCGCGTCCGGCAAGCCGATGGCCGACACAGAAATAGCTCGCATCCGAGACGTGGAAAAACGCGCACAAGCCGCGATCCAATAGCCGCGCCGGGAGTATCTATGCGCTCGGGCGAAGCCCTCGGCAAAGAATCTCGGGAAATTCTGCCAGTACGCGCGCGGCGAAGTCTTCGTCGCCGTGAAACCACTTCGGAATCCAATTGATTGATCCCATGATCGAATTGCCAGTCATGCGAACATAGCAGGCAGCGATGCTGCCGTCGCCAATACCTTTTTCCAGGAGATCTTCGAAGCGTGAGCTGTGTGATCGCGAGAACTCGAGTACTTCATCGCGGTGCTCGGGATTCAGCGACGGAATTTCACTCATGATCGCGATTGGCCCGCGTTCACCTACCATGTACTCAATGTGATAGCGGATATAGGTTTGTACCTGATCGTAGCCGCTATCCGCATCTTTGACCGCCCGATCCATAGCCAGTCGGCCGATTTCCGCAGCGCGGACGTAGCACTGATAAACCAATTCTTCCTTGTTGCGGACGTAATAGTAGAGGGCCGCGTCTGTTAGTCCGAGGATATCCGCGACGTCCTTCAAAGACGTGCCGCTGTAGCCTTTTTGATTAAAGCAAAGGCGGCAGCCTTGAGCATACGGTCGCGCTGCAGCTGAAATTTCGTCTCTTCTCGGTTACTCGCCATATTTTGCCCGACCTTGCACTTGTCATTTTCTTCAATCTGAATTATTTTAATCTAGATTAAAATTTTATCAATAGCAAAACGCATTGATTTTTAACGAATTTCCGCCAAATCTGCGGAGAATTCTGCTGTTTTTCCCCGGAGAATTGCATTTATGAACACTGCAGCCAGCAATCTGCCAGGTGCTTCAAGTCGTAAAGCCCCGCTGCGATTCGTCACTGCAGCGTCGCTGTTCGACGGTCATGAAGCCGCAATTAATATCATGCGTCGCCTGATTCAGGCACATGGTGCGGAGGTCATTCATCTTGGTCACAACCGCAGCGTTGATGATATCGTGCGTGCCGCAATTCAGGAAGACGCAGATGGAATCGCCATAAGTTCGTACCAGGGCGGGCATATGGAATTCTTCCGCTACATGATTGATCGCTTACGGCAGCTAGGTGCCCCACACATCAAAGTGTTCGGTGGTGGCGGCGGCACGATAACGCCGGACGAGATCAAGGAGTTAATGGACTATGGCGTCGAGCGTATCTACCATCCGCACGACGGAATGAACCTCGGCCTTGAGGCAATGATCGCCGATCTGATCGAACGCACCTTGGCCAACCGTCACACCGCTGACGACGACTATTCGTCGGCCGCCGTCGAGTCACCGCAGATCGCAAATATGATATCGGCGCTCGAAGAAGGTCGGATCGATGACGCTCGATTGCAGTCATTGCGCAAAGAATGGCAGGTGAAAGCCGGCCAGACACCCGTTATCGGAATAACCGGCACCGGTGGTGCAGGTAAGAGCAGCGTGACTGACGAAATCCTGAATCGTTTCCTGTCTTGCTTTCCTGAAATGCGTATTGCGGTACTCGCGGTTGATCCAACGCGTCGTCGAACAGGCGGAGCTTTGCTCGGCGATCGCATACGCATGAATTCGCTACGCTCAGAACGAATCTTCATGCGCTCAATTGCTACTCGTCGGCAGCATTTGGCGACCAGTGAGATGCTCGGTGACCATATTGGCTACCTCAAATCTCTTGGTTTCGATCTCATTCTTGTCGAAACGGCAGGCATTGGGCAAAGCGACAGTGAAATTGTGGATTTCGTCGATTTTTCGGTCTACGTAATGACCAGCGAATACGGTGCAGCCAGTCAGCTTGAGAAGATTGACATGCTCGATTTTGCTGACCTGATTGTTCTGAACAAATATGACAAGCGCGGTGCAGAGGACGCATTGCGTGACATTCGCAAGCAGTGGAAACGAAATCACCTTGCGTTCAAAACACCGGATGAAGAGATTCCGGTTTATCCGACAATTGCCAGTCAGTTCAATGATCCCGGCATCAGCTATATGTTCGCGGAGCTTTGTCGTCGGCTTGCATCGAAAGCCAAGCTGGATGCGGGTCTATGGAGCCCCGATATCGATACGACTATCCGCGAACCGCGGGCAACAGCGATGATTCCGGGCGCGCGCATTCGTTATCTTGCCGAAATCGCAGAGCAGGGCCGTGAGATCAACAATGGTGCCGTGAGTCAGGCTGAGCTTGCGAGCCAACTACAGCACCTTTATGAAGCGCTACAAATATTGAGTGATGAATCACTTCCGGCAAGTTTCGAGTGCTATCAGCCGGAGGCATTGACTGCGGACGGGGACCGCAGCTTGTTGGTGCTGCGGCAGCGATACCAGGAAGCGTTGAGCGAACTAAATACTGAATCCATAACGCTCTTGCGGACTTGGCCAGAGCGAAAGGCTGGCGTTCAATCGGAGAAGTATTCCTACAGCGTGCGCGGCCGTGAAATTACCGGCAATAACTATCGCGAGAGTCTGAGCCATCAGAAAATACCGAAAATAGCGGCACCCAAATTCAAAGACTGGGGTGCGCTGCTGCTGTTCCTGCAAAAGGAAAATTTGCCAGGCGCTTACCCTTATACGGGCGGTGTGTATCCCTACCGCCGATTGGGTGAAGATCCAACCCGAATGTTTGCAGGAGAGGGAACGCCCGAACGTACGAATCAGCGCTTTCACTATTTGTCGTTGGGCCAGGAGGCGGCGCGATTGTCGACAGCATTTGATTCGGTAACATTGTACGGCGAAGACCCGCACGAAAGACCTGATATTTACGGCAAGGTCGGCAACTCCGGGGTGTCCATCGCCTCTGTCGACGACATGAAGAAGCTCTACTCAGGGTTTGATCTGTGTTCGCCGACAACCTCTGTATCGATGACGATCAACGGACCCGCTCCAATGATTCTGGCGTTTTTCATGAATAGCGCTATTGACCAGCAAGTCGAAAAGCACCTGCGTGAAACGGGTGCATGGGATGCGGCGAGCAAAAAAATCGACGCGTATTTCGAAAACCGGGAACGGCCCGTCTATGTAGGCAAGTTGCCCGAGAGCAACGATGGTTTGGGTTTGGGCTTGCTCGGCATATCGGGTGACAAAGTAGTAGACGCGGACACGTATGCACGCATTCGCGAGGAAACGCTTGCGTCAGTGCGCGGTACCGTACAGGCCGATATTCTCAAAGAAGATCAGGCGCAGAACACCTGTATTTTCTCGACCGAATTTGCAATGAAGATGATGGGAGACGTGCAGCAGTTTTTTATCGAGAACGGCGTTCGTAATTACTACAGCATCTCGATCAGCGGATATCACATCGCAGAAGCGGGAGCGAACCCAATCAGCCAGCTTGCATTTACGCTGGCCAATGGTTTCACCATCGTCGAGTACTATCTGGCTCGTGGTATGAACATCAATGATTTTGCGCCGAACCTGAGTTTCTTCTTTTCCAATGGTATGGACGCTGAATACACGGTAATTGGTCGTGTCGCACGGCGCATATGGGCGCGTGCTATGCGCGAGCGTTATGGCGCCAGTTCCAGGTCGCAGATGCTTAAGTACCATGTGCAAACGTCGGGTCGAAGTCTGCATGCTCAGGAAATCAATTTTAACGATATCCGGACTACGCTGCAGGCGCTGTATGCCCTGTTCGACAACTGCAATAGTTTGCACACCAATGCGTTTGACGAGGCAATCACTACACCGACCGAGCAGTCTGTGCGCCGGGCGGTAGCCATCCAGATGATCATTTCTCAGGAGCTGGGTCTGAATACCTGTGAAAATCCGTGGCAGGGATCTTTCATTATTGAAGAACTGACAGATCTGGTTGAAGAAGCCGTATACAAAGAGTTTGAGAGTATTTCGGATCGCGGTGGAGTGCTTGGTGCCATGGATACCATGTATCAGCGCGGCAAGATTCAGGACGAGAGTATGTATTACGAGAGTATGAAACACGATGGAACTCTGCCACTGATCGGCGTGAATACAGTCCTGCCGAAAAAAGGGCAGGAAGACGAAGTACATAGACAGGAACTGATTCGCTCCAGCGAAGGTGAAAAACAAAACCAGAACAAGCATGTTCGAGGCTTTCAGAGTACGCACGCGGATGAGGCAGAAGGTGCCTTGATCGACTTGCAAGCGGTGGCGCGTCAGCGCGGTAATGTTTTTGCTGAGCTCATGAATACGGTGAAGTCGAATTCTCTGGGTCAAATATCCAATGCGCTGTACAGCGTAGGCGGCGAATATCGCCGCAATATGTGAAAGGTGATGCAATGAGCGACATCGTCAAATACGTGCAAGATGGAGCGACAGCGATAATCACGCTGAATCGGCCTGAAAGCATGAATGCATTTACGACAGACTTGCGTGAAGATCTGTTGGCTGCGTTGCAGCGGGCAGATGCGGATGACGCGATACGCGTTGTCATTCTTACTGGCGAAGGGCGCTGTTTCTCAGCAGGCGCAGATCTCAAAGACGGTATCGATCGGTCCGTTAAGGAGATGTTGCTAAGGGAGTACCGCCCGCTGCAGGAAGAAATCGCGTCCATGCCCAAGCCCATAATCGCGGCTGTGCCTGGTTCGGCGGCAGGTATCGGTTTGTCGATAGCGCTGCAATGCGATTTGCTGATTATGGCGGACAACGCCTTCATGTTGTCGCCGTTCACCTCGATTTCGCTGGTGCCCGATGGTGGTCTCAATTGGTTGCTGGTTCGACAACTTGGATATCGCCGTGCCTTTCAACTCAGTGTGGAATCCGAGCGTATTCCTGCGGATAGATGTGTCGAATTGGGCTTGGCGAACAAGGCAGTGCCAGCCGATGAACTGCACAGTGCTGCGCTGCAATGGGCTAAGTTGCTTGAGCAACGCGCGCCGCTTTCGGTAACAGGTACCAAAAGGCTGATGCGCTTTGCTGCCGAGCACGATTGGGGGAGTTCGTTCGAAATGGAAGCTGAGTTACAAGGTGAGCTGGTTGGCTGCGACGACAATCGCGAGGGCGTCCTGGCCTTTTTTGAGAAACGGGCACCAGAATTTAAGGGTAAATAGGCGATGGACAGAGGTATCTTCGAAGACGAACACGAGATGTTTCGTGATGCGGCGCGAAGTTTTCTGCAGAATGAAATAGGGCCACATGCCGAACGCTGGGCTGAGCAGGAAATCGTTGATCGTGAAGCATTTCTGAAAGCCGGCGAGCAAGGCATGCTGTGCATGTGGGCCGATGAAGAATACGGTGGAGCGGGTGTTACCGACTTTCGCTATGAACAAATCCTGTTGGAGGAGAATGCTCGTTACGGTGATGTTGGTTTCTTTATCTTCCTGCATAGTCGGCTTGTTGGCCCATACATCGGCCATCTGGGGACCGAGGAACAGAAAGCACGCTGGTTGCCAAAGTGCGTGTCTGGTGAAACCATCCTGGCCATAGCAATGACCGAGCCTGGTGCCGGGAGCGACGTCTCAGGCATTCGCACGACGGCACAAGACAAGGGCGATCACTACTTGCTCAACGGTTCAAAAACATTCATCTCAAACGGTATTCTTGCGGATCTTGTTATCGTCGCCGCCAAAACGGATCCGAACAGCAGTCACGGTTTGAGTCTATTGGTGGTAGAGCGGGGCATGGAAGGGTTTGAGCGCGGCAAGAACATGAAGAAGATGGGAATGCATAGTCAGGATACGGCGGAATTATTCTTCAATAATGTGAAAGTGCCGAAAGAAAACCTGCTCGGCGAATTCAATCGTGGGTTTTATCACCTGATGTATTTTCTGGCCGAAGAGCGCTTGCTGAGCGCGGTTGGGGCCTTAGCCAATGCCGAGGCGGCCTATGCGGTCACAATGGAGTACGCGAGCGAACGGCGAGTTTTTGGCCGGGCAGTTGCTGATTTTCAAGTGAATCGATTCAAGTTTGCCGATATGCGCACTGAGATGGATGTCGCGCAGGCATTTATTGACCGTTGCGTCATGGTGCACAACGACGGAAACCTCACCGCAGAGGATGCCGCCAAGGCGAAGCTGTTTGCGACAGAGCTTGAAGATCGCGTTACTGATCAATGCGTGCAGCTGCATGGCGGCAACGGCTATATGGACGAGTATCCGATTAGTCGCATGTACACCGCAGCGCGAGTGTCGCGGATCTATGCAGGTAGTTCTGAGATCATGCGCGAAATAGTTGCGCGGTCTATTGGGCTTGATCCGCGCAAGAAAAAGAAAGACCCGAAAAAAGACGCCGCCTAGTAGAATCTTGTGGGAGCGGCTTCAGCCGCGATAAACCGGAGTCAGTTTATGCGCGTTTCTTTTGTCGGTCTTGGTGTCATGGGTTATCCGATGGCTGGGTATCTGGCTAACAACAATCACGATGTGGTCGTATTCAACCGGACTGCGTCGAAAGCAGAGCTCTGGTGCGCTGAGTATCAAGGCGCAACAGCGCCAACGCCAGCGGCCGCCGCCGAGAATGCCGAAATTGTGTTCGTGTGTGTTGGTAATGACGACGATGTGCGAGAAGTTGTGCTCGGCGATGACGGAATTGTTGCGGGTATCCCGGATGGAGCAATTATTGTTGACCACACTACCGCCTCAGCGGATATTGCGCGGGAAATTTATTCGACAGCGGCTGCAAGGAATATCGGTTTTCTCGATGCACCGTTGTCTGGCGGCCAGGCCGGTGCCGAGAACGGCCAGCTCACTATCATGGTGGGTGGAGACGAAGAGACGTTCGCTCAAGCAAAGCCGGTCATGGACAATTATGCGAAGGCGATCACACTCGTCGGCCCGGTGGGGAGCGGTCAGCTTGCCAAGATGGTTAATCAGATCTGTATCGCTGGTGTGGTGCAAGGTCTTGCCGAAGGCTTAAGTTTTGCCAAAAAATCGGGACTGGACTCGGAATTAGTCATTAAAGCGATTTCCAAAGGCGCTGCCCAGTCCTGGCAGATGGAAAATCGCTGGCAGACTATGGTCGATGAAAATTTCGATTTCGGCTTCGCGGTAGACTGGATGCGCAAGGACCTCAAAATCGCCTTGGAAGAAGCGCGCCGCAACGGCGCGACCTTGGAGATGACGGAGCTCGTCGACAAATTCTATGAGGAAGTGCAGGCACTTGGCGGATCTCGCTGGGATACCTCCAGTTTGATAGCAAGACTGCTATAATCCTCGACCACAGGGGTGGCCTTCCGGCCTGAGATTCATTTCGGGAACCCTTATAACCTGATCCGGATAATGCCGGCGTAGGAAGGAATTGATGTCAGTTCAAATCCCATTGCGGCTTTGCGTCGCAGCCATTCTGATCGCGTTGTCTCCAGCTTTGACCGCACAAGAGATTGAAGAGCTTATTGTTACGGCCGATTTCCGTGGCCGTGCAAGCAGCGATGTGCCTGCGAGCATTACTGTTTTCGACGCGCAGCAAATTCGTGAGAGAGCTGTGCAACATTTCGAAGAGCTCGTGAACTCCGTACCAAATTTGAACTGGTCGGGTGACGGCAATCGCGCACGCTACTTTCAGATTCGCGGTGCAGGTGAACTTGAGCAATATCAAGGCGCGCCAAATCCGTCGGTAGGTTTCTTGATCGACGACATTGATTTCAGCGGTATCGGTACTGTTGCTACGTTGTTCGATATTCAACAGATCGAAGTCTTACGCGGCCCGCAAGGTACACGCTATGGTGCGAACGCACTCGCTGGTCTGATCTATATGCAAAGCACGATGCCAACGGCGCCTTGGTCCGCTGATGTGCAATTAATGGCGGCCGACGACGACGCATATTCGGCAGGTGTCGCTTTTGGCGGTGCATTGAATTCGAGCGAGACCTTGATGATGCGTTTGAGTGCGCATAAACATCAGAGCAATGGTTTTCGCGATAATCCCTACCTCGCCAGGAAAAATACAAACGGTCGAGATGAGACAACAGCGCGTGGGCGATTGCGTTGGCTAGCCGGTGATGATTGGCAGGTCGACCTGGCCTTGATGTTCGCCGATGTGGATGATGGTTACGATGCCTTTGCGCTTGATAATTCCTATACCGTGTTGTCCGACAAACCGGGTAAAGACGCGCAGCGCAGTACCGGCGCTTCGCTAAAGGCGCAATACTCAGGATGGAATAAGGTTTCCTTTACATCCATCACGGCGCTGGCTGACTCCGCTATTCAGTTTAGCTACGACGCTGATTGGGGGAATTCCGATAGTTGGGCGCCGGTTACCTACGACTATATTTCGATCAACGATCGCAAAAGGAAAACGCTTAGTCAGGAGTTTCGTTGGGTCGGCGAGCAGTGGCTGGCCGGTGTCTACGCGATGCAACTGCGAGATGATCTGGATACGTTTAATTGGGGTGATTACTATGATCCGTTTTACGACTATGCAGACAGTCTGAATGCAACCTTCGCCAGCGAATACGAAGCGACTAGCATTGCCGCATTCGGGCAGTACGATTTTGAGCTTTCAGACTCTACGCAACTGAGTTTCGGATTACGCGTCGAACGACGCAGCACCGACTATGGTGACACCGATGATCTGCAGGCGAGCCTATCAGAATCCATGTTCGGCGGTGAGCTGTCTTTAAGCCATGAGCATTCCGATCGCATGAGCAGCTTTGTAACATTGTCACGCGGTTACAAAGCCGGTGGTTTCAATCTCGGGGTTGTTCCGGACGAGCGTCGCAATTTCGACGCGGAAGTAATGTGGAATATCGAGGCCGGTATTAAATCGAATTGGGCTCAGAATAGCCTGCATATCAACGCCTCGGTCTTTTATGCCTTACGCGAAGATCAACAGGTAAGAACCTCATTCCAGATTGACCCCGGCGATCCGACCTCGTTCATATTCTTCACAGACAATGCGGCAGAAGGTGAGACCCTGGGCCTGGAAGCTGACATTCGCTGGTTACCGAGTGATGCCTGGGATTTGTATGCAACTGTCGGTCTGCTAGATGCAAGGTTCGATACGTTCGTGACTCCGCAGGTCGACCTTAGCGGTCGACGCCAAGCACACGCGCCTGCTTCAACTCTGGCAGTCGGCGGTCGATACACGCACTCGTCCGGGTTCTTCGCTCGCATAGACGTGTCTTCACGCAGCGACTTCTATTTCGATGTTAGTCACGACGAAAAATCTCAGGCCTACGAGCTGCTTAACGCTCGCGTCGGTTTTGAGACGGGTAGCTGGGCTATAACTTTGTGGGCCCGCAACCTATTTGACGAGGATTATGCGGTGCGCGGATTTTTCTTCGGCAATGAGCCGCCCGACTTTCCGTCTGCCTTATACACGCGCTTCGGCGATCCGCAACAGCTTGGTGTCAGTTTTGACATGAGTTTCTAGGTGCAGGAACTGGGCAATACACTGCTTGATCAGGCACTGGCCTATACCGGGCTGGAGGCATTTGCTGTGGTCCTGGCGGTCATGTACCTGGTGTTGGCGATCAGACAGAATATCTGGTGTTGGTTTTGTGCCGGCGTCAGCTCCGCCATGTTCGTATTTCTGTTCTTCGATGTTCGTTTGTACATGGAAGCGGTGCTGAACATCTTCTATTTCGCGATGGCTGTATACGGCTGGCACACGTGGAACTCCGGTCGCAGCGCAGCGCAGGAACTGCCTGTGATCGTCTGGTCCCACAAGCTGCATTTTTCGGCGCTAGCCATCATCGTTGCGGTGAGTCTCGGGTTCGGATACTTGCTGGACACACGAACGGATGCGGCTTTTCCCTACGTTGACTCGCTGACAACCTGGGGTGCGGTTTGGGCGACGTTTTTGGTCGCACGTAAAGTTTTGGAGAACTGGTGGTATTGGTTGGTAATCGATGCGACGATGATTTACGTTTTTTGGGCGAAGGGACTCGAATTGACGGCCGTACTCTATGTTTTTTATCTCGCATTGATTCCGATCGGGCTTTTGAGTTGGACTCGCAGCTATCGTAAGGCACGCGCTTGAGCGATTTGGTCAAATCGGTGCTGGCGCAAATTCCCGGCTGGGAAAACGCTTCATATTCTGACTTAAAAGGGGGCCTTACAAACCCCTGCTGGCTTATAGAGCTTGACGATCGCAAAGCAGTCTTGAAGATCGACGATGCTCCGCGCGGCGAGCCCTTCAGTACACGTCCATCTGAGGCGCAAGTGCAAAGTCGGGCTGCAGAACAGGGGCTCGCCATCGAGGTGATTTACGTCAGCGATACTGCCTTGATGACTGAGTACGTTGAAGGCACTGTTTGGTCGGCCGGTTGTCTTGATGTTGATGAGAATCTGGACAAACTGGCTGCGGCGATGAGGAAATTACATGCATTGCCTCTGACCGGCCGCACTTTCGACGCGATACAGCCAGCTCGCGGCTATGCACAGCACATTCGGAATGGCGATCCGGACATGGTTCGTGATTGTCTGGCCAAAATCGAAGCGATGCCTTTGCCGCACAATCTTTGCTGCTGCCACAACGACATGGTCGCGGCCAACATCATCTATATGCCCGAAGTTCGATTTTTGGATTGGGAATACGCCTGCGACAATGACCCGTTCTTCGATATCGCGACGATAGTAGCGCATCATCGGCTGGCGTCGGACCGGGCCGAATATTTACTCAACGCATATTTCGACGGCGATGGCGCCCGTTGGAGCGAGCAACTCGCACGACAGACCGAATTCTACGATGCCTTGTACTGGCTTTGGGAAGCGGCTCGCTCACCAACTGTTGCGTAGCTCCCTGAGCTTCAGGAATACAGTTCGCGGATCTGGTTGATCGCCGATCTCGGGAAATTTCTCTTGCAAGCGGGCAATGATAGACGCGTTGTCGAGACGGAAAAACGTATTTACCGTGCGTTCCTGAGCGATCGTCGTCACCAGCGCGTCCGTCGGGTCCTGGCCTTGATAGCGCGCCAGCATCGACTTCGCGGTCTCGTTGTCCGGCTCCCGGTCCAGCGTGAATTCAAGATTGTTGATCAGGTAATCGTGGCCCGGGTAAATACGCGTTTCGTCGTCAAGTTTGTCGAGTTGCTGTGCAAACGTGTCATACAGCTGATTCGGGTGGCCACCATTGTGACAATTTCCGGCACCGGCATTAAACAGCGTGTCTCCACTGAACAGTCCGGGCTGATCGGTTCTCGATAACAAACATATGTGGCTCATCGTATGTCCGGGTGTGTCCAGACACTCGAGTTCGACCATGCTGCCTACCTTTACGATGTCTCCTGCAACAACGCCAACATCAATATTCGGAATGCGATCGACAGCGTTCTTGTGAGCGATTATTTTAGCGCCGGTCGCGGCTACCATGGCCTTGTTGCCGCCCGTGTGATCGCCATGTTCGTGCGTGTTGAGAATCTGCGTAATCGTCCAACTGTTGTCAGCGGCCGCGGCTAAACATTTCTCGTAGTCGAGAGGGTCAATGGCCAGCGCGTCACCCGTATCCGGGCACGCAATCAGGTAATTGAAATTTCGATACGCATTGCCGGTCCAGATTTGTTCAACAATCATCAAGTTCTCCACTAGTTCCGTCGGTAAACACGTTCACCACCTACCCAGGTCTCAAGGACCTGAATGTCGTCAATCTGATCTGCCGGTATTGCAAAGTAGTCGCGATCCAGGATGATGAAATCAGCCCACTTGCCAGGCTCGAGGCTGCCCAGACGATCCTCCTGATGCGCAGCAAATGCAGCGTCGAGGGTGAAGGAGCGAAGCGCTTCCGCTCGCGATAAAGCCTCGCCAGCGTACCAACCGCCGGCTGGTAAATTATTCCTGTCCTGACGAGTGACCGCCGCATACAAGCCATGAAAGGGATTCGGTAATTCCACCGGGAAGTCCGAACCACTGGCAATGATCGCACCGCTGTCCAAAAGTTTGCGCCACGCATAAGCACCCTTGATGCGCTCGGGCCCAATGCGATCTTCAGCCATATTCATATCGCTGGTGGCGTGCGTCGGTTGCATCGACGCGATGACGCCCAGCTCTGCAAACCGTGGAATGTCGTCCAGGGCAATAATCTGTGCATGCTCAACGCGATTGCGCAGCGACGACGGTTTGTTTTTTTGTGCGAGCTCGAACGCGTCAAGCACCAGGCGATTGCCGCGGTCACCAATGGCGTGAACGCCCACCTGAAATCCCATGCGGTTCGCTTTGTCGACAGACGCGAAGAGTTCATCCGCAGTGACGAACGGCAGGCCGAAATTTTCGACGTCATCGGAGTAGGGTTGCAGCATTGCCGCGCCGCGGCTGCCCAGCGCACCGTCCGCATAGATCTTGACCGCACGAATATCCAGATGATCATTGCCATACGCGATCAATGGTTCACCCATTGCGTCCAGGTTCGGGCCCGCACCCGACAACATGGCATAGATACGCATTTTCAATGCGCCGTCATCAGCCATCGACATGTATACCTCGGCCTCGGCAATACTGATGCCAGTATCGTGCACGCCGGTCAAGCCCAGCGGCAATAGGACGTCCGTGGCGGCTTGCAAAGCGGCACGAACGTCACCCTTGTCAGGTGCAGGCAAGTGCGCCGTTACCAGGCCCATTGCTTTGTCAATGAGAACGCCGGTCGCATGACCATTGTCGTCGCGAATGATTTTTCCGCCGATGGGGTTCGGTGTATCGTCGTCGATACCTGCAATTTTGAGCGCTGCGCTATTTGCCCAGCCAGCATGACCATCGATACGCCGTAACCAAACCGGGCGATCGCTAACCACCGCATCGATGTCCTGTGCTGTCGGGAATTCCTTGACTGGCCAAATGACCTGATTCCAGCCGCGACCCTGGAGCCAGTCGGAATGCGGATTATTGGCCGCATAGGTAGCGATGCGGATGACTGCGTCATCGACGCTCGGTGTGCCCGCCAGATTCAAACTGATATTGAGATAGCCAAGCCCATACATGTGAGCGTGCGCGTCGGTTAGCCCCGGCAGCAAATTGCGACCTTGGGCGTCGATTCGCTGTGCCTCTGGATATCGCGCCAATAGCTCAGACCCGCCAGTAGCAGCGACTCTGCCATCCTCAGAAATGACCAATACACTGAACTCTCGTATGCCTGTATTGGTCGATGTATAAGCAGTAACATTGTGAATTGCGGTTTCGGCGGCACCAACGGTGCCGACCCATAGCATTAGCAGAAGAATACGCATAGCCGCATTGTAATCGTATTGGAGTAATTGATGAAAAGACTAATCGTGGCCACATCAGTGGCCCTGTTGGCTGTGGCTTGCAGCAAAACTGCAGAAAGCCCGGTGGCGGACGCCGACAGCGCAAGCTCGAAGATTTTTGATATGCCATACCTGATGCGCGACCTCGATAACGGTTTGCGCGTGATTGTTGTTCCTACTGACTATCCGGACATCGTTACTATCCAGATTCCGGTGCAAACGGGCTCCAGGAACGAAGTAGAGGAGGGTAAGACCGGATTCGCGCATTTCTTCGAGCACATGATGTTTCGTGGTACCGACAAGTACCCCACGGACGTCTACAAGAATATCTTGAAAAACGCGGGTGCCGATCAAAATGCCTATACCAGCGCTGACTTCACCAACTACCATATTACGTTCACGAAAGAAGACCTCGAAAAAGTAATCGAGCTAGAGGCGGATCGATTCCAGAATCTGAGCTATAGCGAAGAAGCATTTCGCACAGAAGCGCTGGCGGTAAACGGCGAATATCTGAAAAACTTTTCCAATCCTATTCGCAAGATGTTCGAACGCCTGGGCGACATGATGTTCGAACAACATACCTATAAGCATACGACCATGGGCTTCGTGGAAGATATTCAAGCAATGCCCGATCAGATGGAGTACTCGAAAGTATTCTTTGATCGTTGGTACCGTCCAGAGAAGTCGATTGTCATTCTTGTAGGCGACCTTGATCCGGAAGCGACATTTCGATTGGTCGAAAAGTATTGGGGCGGCTGGGAACGTGGCGACTACGACGTTGATATTCCAATTGAACCACCGCTTGATGGGCCGAAATATGAGCATCTACAGTGGGACAGCCCAACGCAGCCCTGGCTCATGACAGCGTACCGCGGTCCGGCGTTCGTGCCGGCCGAGAAGGATATGCCATCGCTCGATTTGATCTCATCCATCTATTTTTCAGAATCGTCTGCGCTCTACCAGGAATTGGTCATCGAGTCTCAGATGGTTGATCAACTGTTCGCCTCTTTTCCAGATCAGCTTGACCCTGGAAAATTGGTCATTGGCGCACGACTGACTGATGCGTCGCATGTCGTGGCAGTCCGTGACGCTATCAATGCCACATTGGTCGAAGCGCGGACACAATTGGTCGCGACACAGAAAGTCGAGGAAACCAAGTCGCGCCTACGCTATGGATTCACAGCACGATTCGATAATTCCGGATCGATCGGAGGCATATTGGCGAGGTACGTACAGTTTTTCCGTACCCCGGAAACAATGAATGAGGTATTCGCAAGCTATGACTCGCTAACAGCAGAAGACCTGCGAGATGCGGCAAATAGATATTTTACGGATAGCTCAAGGGCGATGTTGACCTTGTCGGCAGACGCGGATATGGCTGGCATTGATGGTATGACGTCAGTTGATGAACTTGTTGCGGCGGCCGGTATGGCCGAGTCCGCTCCTGTCGCCGTCGTCACCGGAGAGGAGGAACTGCCAATGCCTGCAGTGGCTGCCGCTGACGCAGCACCAGTCTCTTTTATTACCAATCCGTCGGTGTCGTCTCCACTGGTAGATGTCACATTCCTGGTACATGTTGGCGCCGGATTCGATCCTGAAGGAAAGAAGGGTCTGGCGGCAATGACCGCGGCGATGCTTACCGAGGGCGGCTCAGAAGCGAAAACCATCGAGCAGATCAATGTTGCCATGTATCCGATAGCTGCTGGTTTCGGCGCCCAGGTTGACAAAGAAATGACGCGATTGTCAGGGCAGGTTCATAAGGACAATCTGGATATCTGGTATGGCTTGGTGCGCGGCCAGTTACTTTATCCTGCATGGTCTGAACAGGACTTTGAGCGAGTTCAGACCCAGCTGATCAATTCAATTCGTACGGATCTGGTGGGCAACAACGACGAAGAGTTGGGCAAGGAATACCTGTATACGTCGCTTTACGGGAATGATCATCCGTACGGTTCGCTCAATCTCGGCAATGTAGCGGACATCGAGTCGATCACCTTGCTGGACCTCAAGGCGTTCTATCGTGAGCACTATACCTCGGCGAATATTACGATTGGGTTGTCTGGCGGTTACCCAGACTCATTCCCGGCAACGATCAGCAACGACCTGCAAAAACTTGAGGTCGGAACCCGGCTTGCACTGGATGTGCCGGCTGCGCCAATTCCGGACGGCCGCAATGCCGTGTTGATCGAGAAAGAAACACCCGGAGTTGCTGTCTCGTTCGGATTTCCGATAGAAATAAAACGCGGCGATCCTGACTGGATTGCTCTTTGGCTGGCGCGTTCTTATTTTGGCGAACACAGAAGCTCTAATAGCCACCTGTACGATCGGATTCGCGAGACGCGTGGCATGAACTACGGCGACTACGCGTACATCGAGTATTTTCCAAGAGGTATGTTCCAGTTCCACCCGGATACCAATCTGGGTCGGCAACAACAGATTTTCCAGATCTGGATCCGCCCCCTGCGTAACAACAATGACGCCCATTTTGCGACGCGCGTGGCAACGCATGAGCTCGACAAGCTAATCAATGAAGGCATGACGGAATCGGATTTCGTGGCTACCAAAGCCTTCCTCTCGAAGTTCGTTAGCCTCATAACAGACGGGCAATCCCGCGCTTTAGGCTACGCCATCGATAGTCAGTACTACCAGACTGACGAGTTTCCGGAATATATCCGCAGTGGACTCGATAATCTGACGCTTGACGATGTCAATCGGGTCATTCGGGAAAACCTGAATACTGAAAACATGCAGTTCGTTTTCATCACGAGTGATGCCGACGATCTGCGTCAACGATTAGTCGAAGAACAGGATTCGCCAATGACTTACGACGCAGACTTGCCGCAAGAAGTACTGGACGAGGACAAGATCATCTCCGAATTGCCGCTGGGTTTCGATGACGAGAAGGTCACTGTCATATCCGCAGACGACGTGTTCTAGACGCGTATGACCTGGATTAAGACAGTTTCGTATCAGCAGGCGAGCGGTGCGCTGAAACGGCTCTATGGCCGCATCAAGGGTCCGGACGACAATGTCGACAACATCATGTTGGCGCATAGCCTTAGACCGCACTCAATGGAGGGGCATATGGCGTTGTACAAATACGTGCTGCACCACCCACGCAATGAGTTGTCGAAGGCCTATCTCGAGACCATTGGTGTCTATGTGAGCATGTTGAATCGTTGCCAATATTGCGCTGATCATCATTTTGCAGGTTTGTCGCGATTACTGGCGAATGATGAACGCGCAATATTGGC
>PVMS01032687.1_pt1 | contig 28247 bp, 18 predicted proteins | sample 1853461 | NCBI WGS metagenome assembly PVMS01 (sample SAMN08582032, study PRJNA380276) | Marine sediment metagenome, whole genome shotgun sequencing project. | isolation source: ocean sediment barecode stripped | collected 2017
AATCATTGGGGCGGACTAACGCCGCGTTTTAAACCTGAAGACTTTCAACTAAAATCCCGCACTGGTTTCGGAACCGATTGGCCTATCAATTACAAGGATCTCGCTCCCTACTATACGAAAGCCGAAGCTCTTTTAGGGATTACGGGCGATTCAGATAATGATGACCCACCGAGATATGGTGATAAATTTCCATTCTCTCCACCACCTTTTACCTTGGGTGACGGAGTGCTTATTAATGTACTTAAAAGCCTTGATATATCCTACGGGCATGCAGCTGTGGCCAGAGATGGCAATAGGTGCATTACCACAGGAACTTGTAATTATTGTCCAATGAATGCGCGATATACAGCACTCTATGACTTGGTGCTACTGTTACTAGAATATGAAGATAAACTTACACTTAGAACAGAATCACCGGTAACAAAAATACTAATGGACGGTAAAAAGCGGGCTACTGGTGTGGAATTTTTGAATCTTAAGACTGGTAATCATGAATCAATGGAGGCTGATGCTGTTGTTATTGCCAGTGGTACAATAGAATCTTCAAAGCTGTTACTTGCTTCTGCAAATAATGACTGGCCCGACGGAATAGGTAACGATTCAGATCATGTTGGTCGGCATTTGATTGGTCATCCATTAATGGGGGCTATGGGTATTCGACCGGGAAATCCAGATAAAATCTCTACAGAACTTGGTTTTACCTCGCTGCTTAGCCGGCATTTTGATTCACCTGAATATCAACCCAAAGGCAAAATGTGGTTTTCTCCGGGTATCGGCTCAAATTCTTCTATTGAACGGGGAATTCTTTCAAATATGTCGCGGGCCGATATTGATAAAAGAATGATCTCGGAGATGAATATTTCAATAGGAGGAGAAATGGAAATGTTTGAAAGTCCTGCAAACCGTATCAGCCTGGGAACCGGTAAAACAAGACATGGTCTTCCCAGCACAAAAATAGAGTTTGAAATCAAAGAGATTAATATAAAAACCAGACAAGAACACGCAGAGACTTTTGTTAAAATACTAAAGGCAACGGGCTGCAAAGAAGATAGCATTGAAACTAGGATTGGAGACCCTGACGGTGCTCATGCATCAGGGACATGTCGTATGAGTAACGCTGATACAGATGGTGTTGTCAACCCTAATTTACAAGTTCATGGTACAGATAATCTTTATGTGTGTTCTAATGCCGTTTTTCCAAGCATTGCTGCAGCTAATCCAACATTAACTGTAAGTGCTTTAGCGATTCGATTGGCAGACCATATTGGTGCTGAAAAAGTAGAAATTTAATTTTTAAAAGGAAAGTTATGATTAAAAGAGTATTATTATTTTTAATAGGAATAACACCTTTTATCATCAATGCACAGGAAAAGTTGGGGGCTATAGATCCACTTCCTGCCCGTACCGAAGAGACCGATAGAGAAGCACTTCGTCTTATGAGGAACGACAAGCTTGACCTTGTACTGCCAGGAGCCATGCGTGACAATAATGTAGACATGTGGATTCACGTTACTCGTGGTCAAGATCCATTACATGTACAGTTAGGGAAAACATCGGGGTATTTAATTTTTACAGATTTGGGAGATAGGATTGAGCGGGCTCATTTTGGAGGTAGTTCAGGAGCGGTAGAAAATATTGATGTACAGGGCTCGGAAAATGTGGCTCGAGCATTTGCCGGTTATAATTATGACAATTCAGATCCAGATCAGGGCTATCGGGTTCCTGAAGTATACAACGAAATAACAGAATTTGTAGCTGAACGGGATCCCCAGACGATTGCTGTTAATTACTCCGATTTTCTTGTCGTCTCTGATGGAATTTCATACACCCAGTTTTTGAAACTGCAGAAAATACTGGGCCCAAAATATTCTGAAAGAATAATTTCTGCCGAAAGGGTGATAAGTGATTTCCTGGTAAGGAGAACAAGTAGAGAAGTGGCAGCGCAGGTTGAAATATTAGCGCTTGCCCGCCAGAATGTTTTAGAGATAATAAGGAGTGTGGTACCCGGAAAAACCACGGCAAATGAAGCCCAGGCCAATGTGCTTTATTCAGCAGTTTCCAGTATGTCCGAAATGCGCTCTGGTGATTACGTTTTACAGCGAGGCGATTTGTTTTTCAGCGGTGCTGATGGTGGAGGGAGGTACATGGATATGGATATTGATACCAAAACGTATGCATACATTTTAAGAGACGGAGAAAAAAAAGCCCCTGATTTTCTGCAGGAAGTTTACGATCTGGCGATAGCAGGTCAAAAAATTATGCGGCCGCACATGAGGGTCGGTATGACAGGTGGAGAATCTCTGGCCGCCATGGTCAAAGCAATGGAAGAAGCGGGCTACATCTACACACCATTTTCAGATAAAGGCCTAGGTGACTATGAAATGCTTACAAAGGCACTGGCAAAAACTAATAAGCCCGGATTTTCCATAGACAATCACAGTATGATCAATAACCGAATTGAAACCGGGGAAGTTGAAGTTGATATTAGAACAGAAGGAACCTCGATGGGACCGTTTCGTAAATTCACGCACCATTTAAAAATCCAAGAGAATCATTTATTTGCTTTTGAATATATGGTGCACAAGAATATTGATGAACGGCCTGGTTTTCCTTTGGCCTTTAATATTTCGAATCCACAAATTATTACCAGTAAAGGAGTTGAAAATATTCAGGTGCCAAATGAGGGGATGATTTTAATAAAATGAGAAATAAATTAACCAGATTAAATTTTAACATATTATGAAGCGACAAATCAAGATACTTTTAATTGTTATAACAATCACGACATCTTTTGTTTCAGCTCAAACGGATGAATATACTCCTGATCCAGAGACCGTACTTCAATTGATCAGAAATGATAAGATGGAACTTGTGCTACCAAGAGCCATGCAGGACAATAATATTGATATGTGGATCCATACGGGTCGTGCCGGCGACCCTAATCCATTGGAATATGAATTTGGAGTGATTGATGGGTTTTTAATCCTAACAAACACTAGTGGTAAAATAGAACGTGCGATGTTTGGTGGGATATTTACCGGTTCAGGAGGAGTCGAAAAGATAGACCATTATGGTTCCATGAAAGTGGCGCGTGCCTTTGGGGGCTATGATCCTTTCAATGTGGATATTTCCGTTTATGACGAGATAAGGGATTACGTAGCTGAACGGGATCCTAAAACTATAGCTGTCAATTTTTCGGATTGGCTTGCTGTTGCCGACGGTATCTCACATAGTCAATACCTGAAACTGGAAAAGATTCTGGGGACTAAATATGCCTCTAGAATAGTTTCGGCTGAAAACCTTATTACAGACTTTAGGTCACATCGGACCCTTAGGGAAATAACGGTACAGGTTAACGAACTAGAGCTTTATCGTCAAAAAATGATGAAGGCTATGTCTAAGGTTGTGCCTGGAGAAACCGCTGTAAGTGATATACCAGGATGTAGATTACTGTATTCTACAAATGCAGAAACGGGCAATTCTCGTAGTCGTAATTCTATTTTACAAAGAGGGGATTTTTTCCTCCTCAATTCAGGAAGTAATTGGATGGACTTTGGAGATAACAGTTTTACGGACGACACAAAATATTATGGATATATTTTAAAAGAAGGAGAAAGAGAAATGCCTAAAGAATTGAAGCACGCCTATGATCAGGCTATAGCAGGGCAATGGATTATGCGATCTACGATTAAAGTCGGGATGACCTCTGGAGACATATTGAAAGCCATGATTAAATCCATGGAAGATGCTGGATACATCTATACACCCTTTGTAGACGATGGAAGTAAAGACCGAGAAATAATAAGAAAAGCACTTGCCAATACAAATAAATCTGGTTTTTCGGTAGATCTGCATGTGCAAGGTAACCATAACGGCGAACTGATAACAGTTGGTCCTTCCATGGCGCCGTTTCGAAGGGACCGGGATCATTTGGTGATCAAGGAGAACCACATTTTTGCTTTTGAGTATATGGTGCATAGCAAAGTACCGGGAAGGGAAGATCCGTTGTCGATTAATGTTTCTAATGTCCAGGCGGTTTCCAAACTCGGGGTAGAGTGGATCCAACCCCCTAATGAGGGTGTCTATATAGTTGAGTAGACTTTAGTTAGTATAGAATTCATAGGGAGGAGTAAAGGTTTTAACATTAAAAGTTGCAGGGTATCCTTGCAATATATGTATAACTATTAATTGAGGATTATGACACCTAGGATTTTTAATTTTTTGCTTGAAATGGTATTCATTTCGCCTTTTGTTATCAATTCTTTGGAATATGATTACATCTTAAATTTGAATTTAAACTTTTAAAATTTATAGAATTATGTTAACAAAAAAAAATATTTTTCATTCAAAATCAGCCTTTATTATGTTTTCATTGTTCATTCTTGGCAGTGGGATAATCCAAGCTCAAAAACCCATTGTGACTGACGAGTTTGATCGTTTTCTCGTGACAAAGGAGACTAAGGTGGGTGAAGTAATAGGGCAAATTGAGTTAGTGGAGCCAAATTCCAAACCCACGGTCTGGTCTCTTATTAAGCCAGTTCCAGGAGGAGATCGACGAAACTATCTCAAGGAAGGACAGCTCGATGCAACCGAAATAGTAGAGATAGATGCTAATACTGCCGAAATCAGACTTAAAAAACAACCATTGAAAAATCCAGCCCATTACTATGCCGAAGTCCGGGCTACTAATGAGGATGGGTTCATGGAGCAAGTGCTGATTATTATTGCAAAGAAGGAAAAACCTAAGCTCGAGAACGCGCTAGATATTTTTACTCAACGAAGGGAAGGCGGTGGCCTGATGTTTTATGCAACAGAGACGGTAGATAAAGAGAAAATTGATTACGCTGCAAATGTTGCAAACGCTCTTCTTTTGAAAGACAGGAAAGGTTCCGGTAAAATCACGGAGTATGTAAAAAAATCCAAATCAGCGATGGTGCTTTTTAAAACCTTCGAAGAAAGGAATACTGCCATTGGTTTTTATATGTATCGGAGAGAGTTGGGTTTCAGGGCGCAAGATTTGGAAGATGAAGAAATCATACCAGATTACCTCCGTTTGGGAGGGCCAAAAAATCTGCGCCGTGATGCTTCGGTTGAGGAGATTACCCACAAGATACACCGTGGAGGAATTATGCAAGCCTATCCTGAGATTCAGAAGCGTATAGAGGCGGCTACAAAGGTAGCTGTTGAACGTGGTTTCTATCGTCCTCAAGATGGGTTGCCATTAGATAGTTATGCCGATGAATACTTGGCTTTTGGGCTTGATGTATATTATGGTGTTCATAGTCGTCGATCCTTTAAAGGCAAGGCGCTTACACCCGAAAATCTCCCTGAATTGGATCCTGAGTTACATGATATCCTACACTTTTTATTTCCTAATCGGGAAGAGTTTTTTAAAGAGATGGGTTGGGAAAAAGATTTAAAAAATTAAATAAACAAATACAAAAGTGATGAAACATATATTTTTAATATCATTAATTATGGCGGCTTTTGCTGCCCCCTCTACTCATGCGCAAATAAATGAATACAAGCCTGATGCCGAAACTGTACTCAGGCTAATTAGAAATGACAAGCTGGAACTGGTTTTACCAGGTGCCATGCGCGATAATAAAATTGATATGTGGATTCATGTAGCTCGAGCTGGTAATCCGGATCCATTAGAGTATGAATTTGGAAAAATTGACGGTTATTTAATATTGACCGATAAAGGAGGTCGCATCGAAAAAGCTATGTTTGGAGGCATATTTACCGGTAGTGGCGGTGTTGAAAATATTGATGTTTATGGCTCCTCAGAGGTAGCACGTGCTATTGGAGGCTATGATCCTTTTAACGTGGACATTTCCGTTTATGACGAGATAAGGGATTTTGTTGAAGCACGCGACCCCAAAACTATCGCAGTTAATTTTTCAGATTGGCTGGCAGTGGCCGACGGTATTTCACACACGCAATATCTGAAATTAGAAAAGATTTTAGGCTCCAAATATGCTGCAAGAATGGTCTCTTCAGAGAATCTGGTTACAGATTTTCGTTCGACAAGAATATTAAGAGAAGTTGCTGTTCAAACCAATACCCTGGAAATTGCACGTCAGAATGCATTTAAAAATTTGGCGAAGATAATACCAGGGAAAACCACCATTGGAGAATGTCAATGCGATGGCAGAGTATTGTATTCTGCAACAGCTCCACAGCCTGAAACACCGAGAGCCACAGGCTGGATTCGCGACCGGGATTATGTGTTACAACGTGGAGATTTTATTTCTTTTAGTGGAAATGCCAAATGGATGGATTTTGATTTTTCTTCCTTTGGTGTAGACACCAAACAGCATGCCTATATATTGAGAGAAGGCGAAACGAGTGTTCCTAAAAGCCTGCAATATGCCTGGGAACAAACAAAAAAGGCTCAAGGTATTATGCGCAAGTATGTAAGGGTAGGAATGACTGCTGGTGAATCGTATAAAGCGATTATTGCTGCCATGGAAAAGGAAGGTTTTATCCATACAGCTTTTACTGATGATTCTGCAGAAGATTACAAAATGATACAAAGAGCGCTTAAAAACACCGATGATTCAGGATTTTACGTTGATTTTCATGCCATGGGCAATAATGGGGGCGATTTAGTTACGGTTGGTCCTTCAATTGCTCCTTTTCGCAGGGATAGAGACCGTTTGGTGATGAAAGAGAACCATATTTTCGCTTTTGAATATGCAGTGCATACCAATCTTCCGGAAAGACCTGGTTTTCCAATGACTATCAATTTTTCGAATCCGCAGGTAGTAACCAACCTGGGTGTAGAATGGATTCAGCCGGCCAATGATAAGATTCATTTAGTACATTAAAATTTAAAGATTTATGGAAATGACACATAAAATTAAGTGCTTGATTCAAATTAGAGTATTGATGATTCTGGTGATGATAATTTTCATTTTACCAATTGTAAATGCGCAATCTGTGGCATCCAATCTCCTTGACAAAATTCATTATCGTAATGTAGGCCCCAGTAAACAAGGTGGACGGGTCATGGATATTGGAGTCCCTGACCAGAAAAAGCAACCCTTCACATACTATGTTGCTTTTGCTACCGGCGGTCTTTTAAAAACAACAGATAATTTTCTCACATTTAAGTCCGTCACAGATGACATAGATCTTATTTCCATTGGAGATGTAGCGGTTTCGCATTCAGACCCGAATACCGTCTGGATCGGTACGGGAAATGCTCTTTATTATGGCAATGGGATGTTCAAATCCTCCAACGGTGGGCAAACATGGGAGCATATGGGATTGAAGAATTCATATTACATCACACGTATTAGAATTCATCCTGAAAATAAGGACATTCTTTACGTAGCCGCGACAGGCTATAATTATTCCAATGATACCGAACGCGGGGTTTTCAAAAGCACCGATGGAGGAAAAACCTGGAAAAAATCACTGAAGATTATGGATGGCAATGATCATATCGGTGCGGCCGATCTTGTCATGCATCCTGAAAATCAAGATATTTTATATGCTTCAGCCTGGGACCGAAAAGGAGGTGAAGCTAGTGCAGTTTATAAAACCACAGATGGAGGGAATAACTGGAAAAATGTATCAAATGGCTTGCCTATCGGATCAATTGGGAAAATTGGTCTTGATATCTCACTTCAAAACCCCGAAATCCTATATGCAGTTGCAATAGGCATAGGCAGAAACGCTGATAAAAGGGGAGAAAATGTTGTATTCCGTACAGATAATGGAGGAGAAAAATGGGAACGGGTCAGCCCTAAAGATGTTGTAATTAAAGGCAGCTCTCGTTTTGGACAGATACGTGTTGATCCAAACGATTCCGACCATATATATGTGATGAATACGGGAATTCAGGCTTCTGACGATGGAGGGAAGACCTGGTATAGGGGTATACGTTTCGGTGGTGACAATCAGGCCATGTGGATCAATCCTGAAAATAGCCAACACATGATTCTTGGCTATGACTATGGTGTAGCTGTATCACATAGCGGAGGAGATACCTGGTATCATCCCGATAACATTCCCCATGGTTTATTTTTTGCTATAAGTTACGATATGGACTATCCATACAACGTATATGGTGGAACAGAAGATTTCGGTACCTGGAAAGGACCAAGCACCAAACGTGGACGATTTCCGATACGGATGGAAGACTGGCAGCATGTTAGAGGTGCCGATGGAGCCTATGTTCAGGTCGACCCTTCAGATAGTCGTTGGTTGTATGTAGAATCTCAAAACGGGGCCATTTCAAGAAACGATCAAAAAACCAGCGTGCGTAAAAATATCCAATACAGAAGAGACGGCATACGTTATAACTTTGTCGCTCCCATGCTTTTATCACCTCACAATCCTAATATTCTGTATCATGCGGCTAATGTATTATTAAGATCCTCCTATCGTGGAGAAGACTGGCAGGAAATAAGTCCGGACCTTACCAATTATGAAGAAGAAATAAAGGCGAGGCCCGCCGGGACTTCAGAAGACGAGTACATGGATGGTTACGTGCCGAAACGAACAATCTCGACCTTCGATGAATCGCCGGTGGAACAAGGTGTGATTTGGGTTGGAACTGATGATGGAAATGTTCAGCTAACCATAGATAATGGAAAAACTTGGACCAAACTAAACAAGAATATACCACAATTTACAGGTTATGTCGTTACACGAATTACAGCATCAAATCATAAAAAAGGCTCGGCATACCTGAGTGTTACCGGTCTGCGAAACAAATTTGATCTCAAACCCTATGTTTATAAAACATCAGATTATGGAAACACATGGAGATCAATTTCAGGAAATCTTCCGGATAACGAACCCGTAAATGTAATTAAAGAAGATCATAAAAACCCCAATCTTTTATTTGTTGGTACAACCAAATCGGTTTATGTTTCTATAAATGGTGGTGATAGCTGGTCAATCTTGAGAAACAATATGCCTCCTGTTCCTATTCACGATTTAGTTGTTCATCCTCGAGAAAATGATTTGATAGTAGGTACGTTTGGCAGGAGCATCTGGATTGCCGATATATCTCCACTTCAGGAGCTTTCGTTAGAAGTGTTGAGCAAAGAAGAGCACCTTTTTCAAATTGAGCCCCAGGTATTATGGATACTCTCAGAACAAACTCAGGTTGCCGCGGCAACGCAGAATTTTAGTGGAGAAAATTTTGCCCATGGCATCGTTATAAATTATTACCTCAAAAGCAATTTTAATGGCGATGTAAAGGTAAAAATATACAGGGGAGATTGGTTGGTTAACGAATATATAGGCAAAGGGGAAAAAGGATTAAATTCTATAGAGTGGTACGTGACCGAGCGAATTCCTAGAACGAATGAAGAAAAACTGCAATTCGATGAATGGTTTGAAGACGATGAGGAAGAGTATTTTGATTACTATGATGGCCATGATCATTTTCCTGAAGCCGATCAGGAAGTTACCATTTATGGACGCTCCTTAGAAATTTGGATTCACGTCTTAAAGGAATGGAGAGAGCGTGAGTATAAATATATCAGGGCTAAGCCCGGTAAATATAAAGTCAAATTGTTTGTCAATGGTAAAATACTGGAAGAGGAAGCACTACTCTTAAAAGATCATTGGTATGACAGAGGATATTAATAAATCATAAAATAAAAAGAAACGATGAAAAAACGATTCACAATTAATAAGATACTACTATTTATTATTGTACTAGTAACCAACACTGGGCTTATGGCCCAATCCCCATCCTATTTGCCCACACAGCAGGAACTGGAAAAGCTCGACATAGAGGAGTGGAAGAATCAGATCCGCCGAGAGAAATTTGATATTGTATTACCTAAAATTATGGAAAAGAACAAGGTGGATATGTGGATACATGTGATGAGAGACGCTATAGAAGATTCGTTTGGACAACATGATTTGGGTTCTGCATCAGGTGTATTTGTGTTTACAAATAAAGGAGAAGACAGGATCGAAAGGGCTATTATCGGTCGTCGATGGGGAAATTCGCAACGGGGCTGGAGTAGTCAGGATAGCAACTACCTTGAGAAGTCCAAGGCTTTTGATATCATTGGAGAGCCAGTATTCGTGGTAGAGCCAATCGCTGACCCAATGACTGAATACGATTATCGTTTCAAAGGTCTCAGGGAATTTGTCAATGCCAGGGACCCGAAGGTCATTGCAGTCAATTATAGGGAAAGTCTTGGGCCATGGGCAACTGAACAGGAAATAAATGACGGTATTTCGTTGACTGACTATCGGCTTTTGGTACAGGAACTTGGTGAAAAATATGCCGGTAGAATTATTTCATCCGAATACCTGATGATGGATTACCAGGTTACGCCCGTTCCCAGTGAGGTTAAGTTGTTGAAAAAAATGCGCAAGAATGAATTGGAAAAAGTCAAGAATGCATTTACCGGTATTAAACCCGGTGAGACAAAAATTAATGATTTGGAAGATACCGGCGACTGGGAAGCACATGCAGTAATTTTTAGGCGAATGAGTACAGGTTTATCACAGCGGGGTAGAAGTGCAGGCTGGAAAAATGCAGTGGTAGAAAGAGGCGATATTATCGCGGCACCAAGTCAGGGTATGTTTGCATATGTGCTTCGAGAAGGGGAGAAAGAACCACCTGCTGAAATTAAAAAGCTATGGTATACATATCTGAAGATTGACAAGATTTTTGCCGAAACCATCAGGGCTGGCAGGACGCCCCGGGAAATAGTTAAAGACTATACGGAAAGACTCAAAAAAGTTGATGTGGAGGTGGAGGATTACCAGCTTCATATGTTCAACCCAAAAAACGACTTTCCCGCCTATTCCAGAGGATATGATCCCGGTAAAACCATCCTCTCTGTGGACCATCATGGTAAGGGCATGGGAGCTACCGCAGATAAGCATGATATCTATCTTGGACCGAGAATAGGTTCTTATGGACCCGATTGGGTCTTGGACATTCCGCTAGCGGAAAATCATCATTTTGTGTTAGAATATTTCTTCTATATGCCATCACCAGGCCCTGAAGGTAAAGACCAGTATTTATTTTTCTGGAATCACGAACAGGCAATAGCAACCGAAAAAGGTGTCGAATATTTATCGCCTCCTCAAAAAGAATTGATATTAATACATTAATCATATTTTAAATAATTAAAAATGAAGGAATAAATGTTAATCCGAAATAAAAAAGTAATAAAAACAACCACTATAGCTTTATTGCTCTTTATAGCAGCAACTACTGTATATTCTCAAAACAAAACATTTGTTCCCCTTGGCGACATTGACAATATTTTGCCCGTTTGGGAGCAGGCAAAAATCATGGAAAAGCAACTGCGCATCAGACAGAAAACAGTCATTCCACAAATCATGAGACGTGAAGGCATTGATATGTGGCTCGTATCCTGGGATGAATACACCCTCTATGTGTCCTTGGCCAAAGGCAATGATGAAGGTTTGATTTCAGACCGAAGTGATGCATTTGTTTTTTTTGACAAAGGACATGAAAAAGGCATTGAAATGTTGGAAGCTGATTTTGAAAAATTCAGAAGTATTATAGCTGCCCGAAATCCTACTAAAATAGCCGTAAGTGAAGAGTTGCAAGATGAAATAGGAATGGAACTTAAAAAGTACAATGAAAGATTTGTGTCCTCTAGGGCACTCCGAACTTCATTTTTGCAAATCAGAAGCGACGAAGAAATGAGCTTGTTTAACTATGTAGCTCGCATAGCACACACTGTTATCAAAGAAGCCTTTTCAAATAAAGTGATCATCCCTGGTGTAACTACAAATGATGATGTAAACTGGTGGATAAGACAGAGATATCGTGATCTCGGGTTACTTACAAGCGATCATCCGACCATAACTGTCCAGCGCAGCAAACTGGAAAGGGCGAAATACAATGAAAGTGATGAACATTTCAGGGTCGATATTCCACCTCGTAATGGTTACACAACGATCATTCGAAGAGGGGACATTATTGGTTGTGATACAGGTATCGATTACCTCGGTCTGGGTACCGATACCCAACAAGTCGCATATGTATTAAAAATTGGAGAAACCGAACCACCTCCAGGAATAAAGCAGGCCATTCTCAATACCAATCGACTTCAGGACCTTTTCGCAGCAGAATTTGCAAATGGTCGTAAGTCCGACCAAATTGTTAACCCCGCATTGAGGAAAGCCAAAGATGAAGGGCTAAGAGCATCAATCTATAGTCACCCTATCCCGCATTACCTGATGCGGTATTCATTAAATGGTGGTTTCTTCCATGGCACTCGATATGGCGCAGGACCCGATATGGGAGGCGGCGAAAACGGAGAAGAACTTCCATCTGAAAGAGGCGAGCCAGTATATAACAACACAGTTTATGCTATGGAACTCGATACCAAATCTATTGTTCCCGAATGGGGTGGGCAGGTTGTACGAATTGTACTGGAACAGACTATTGCATTTACAGGAGATAAAGTAGTATTTCTGGGTGGACGACAAACAGATTTTTATTTGATTAGATAACTCAGCACTATAAATTAATTTTTAGAACAATGAATATTAAAATTTATATACTTATTATTTTTTTAATTGTATTGAATGCTTGTAAAGAAAAGCAAACAGAAAAAATAACTTTACCTGAAATAGATATTTCAAGGGTGACAAATGGTATAGTCAGCCTACCTGAAAATGTCCCTGCTGTCATAAAAAAAACATTTGTAAAGTATACAAAATACATAGCACCAAATGGTAAACCTATCCATTTTTTAGCGCAAGATGCATGGACTGACGACCAGATTAATCATGCAAAGAATGTTTTACAGCATATTTTAACGAGCTATTCAGGTTCAATTTATGGAAATGACAAAACAGCAATTGCAAACTCAATGTCCGACAGAAGAGCGACAATGGTACTTTTTAATGATACCGATGAATTAGCTAAGGCTTTTAACAATGGTTTAGGGGATATGAATTTGAGCATGCAGGATTTACGTTCTAATGAATCTCCAGCCGTTGGTGATAAAGATTACATGAATCATATTACCAGGGATGCTTCTTATGAAGAGGTTTGGCATTTGGTACATGATTATGGTATTGTTCCCACATTACCAAAAATGATTACAGAAATGCGTACCGCCAATAATGAAGCTGCAGAAAAAGGCTGGAGAGCATGGCCAAATGATGAGCCTGAAGAACATCCAAATGAATATGTAGGTGTGCTTATCGATAATTATTATGACCTATGGATGGCGCAGCCAAAACTTTACGAAGCTAGAAAGTATGAGCCTGGTCCAGAAGGTTCTACACATTTTGGAGCCTATTTTGCCAATGGGCGTTTTAATTTACAGCAAAAGGACATCAAGGGGTCTGCTTTGATGGAAAAATTTTTCCAACCGTATTTAACCTATACACCTGTATTACCAGAAGATTTTACGGGAACCTTTTCAATAGTATTGGATATGTCTAAAGCGTACACATACAAATCCCAGTATTTGGTTAATGTTACTTTGACAGGAAGTAATAATGCTCAATTAATGGGTAATGCTCATAAAAATAAATTCACAGGCAATATGGGTAATAATAGTTTTACCGGTGCCGGGAATGATGATGAAATTGATGGGAATGAAGGAGAAGACACTGCTGTTTTTTCAGGAAATAGTGATGAATATGTTATTTCATCAGAAAATAGAATTACCACTGTTTCTGATAATAATTCAGGAAGAGATGGTGTTGATACATTAAAAAATATTGAATTCTTACAATTCAGTGATAAAAAAATTCAACTTAACTAATAAGAAATTAAACGATGAGAAAATTCAGTATAATATTTGCCTTATTGATTACTTTTTGCGTTCCGCGACAAGTGACAGCTCAATATTCAAAAGCCAAAGCCAATCACGAGCTTTTGAATCTTATAAGAAAAGAAAAATTCGATTTAATTCTCCCGGGTGCTATGCGCGATAATAATGTGGATATGTGGATTCATGTTATAAGGCGTGGTGATACGGATGCATTTTCTATAGATTTTGGAGTAACAACAGGTTATGTAGTTTTTTCGGATCGTGGAGGAGATCGAATAGAAAGAACCCTTGTTGGTTTTGGTTTGGCCGAGATAGCAGATCCATCTGTCTATGATGATTTTATAGAAGAAAAGGAATTTGGAAAATTTGTTGCAGAAAGAGATCCTAAAAAAATTGCCATAAATATGTCGAGTCTATTGACACATGCCGATGGTCTTTCTCATACTAATTATCTAAAGATTACGGAAAGTATCGGAGAAAAATATGCCAAAAGATTGGTGTCTTCAGAAAATGTGATTACAGATTTTAGAGTACGTAGAATTCAACCCGAAATACGAACCTTTGCTAATTTGTGTGAATTGCAACGAAAAATTATGGATACCGCACTGCGCAATATTAAACCTGGTACAACAACCATAAATGATGTGTACTGGTGGGCCGAAGACCAGTTGTTAAAGCAAGGTATTAAGGCCTCGTTTTATGGAGGCAGAACACCAGGCGTATTGTATTCGGCAGTGTCAAAACCTTCCGAGTACCGAAGTTTCGATTATGTATTTCAGCCCGGTGATTTTATCTCCTGGGACTGGGAAGTGGTCCATTTAAATATGGGCACCGATTATAAACGCAACGTTTACATTTTAAGGGAAGGCGAAAAAGAAGTCCCGTTAAGTATTCAACATACATGGAAAGAAGGATTAAGGGCTCGAAACATTATACGCAAAGAAATAAGGGTAGGGCGTACAGCCGGAGAAACTTTAAGTGCAACTGTATCTGCTTTGGAAAAAGAAGGATTCATATATACCCCTTATGTAGATACACCCGAAGACAGAGAAATTGTAGCTGCTTTAAAGCAAAGTCCAAAAACGGGAATTTCACTGGATTTTCATACCGTAGGCAATACCGGTAATAGCGAAGTTTCTGAAGGAGCTGCATTCGCCCCTTTTCGTCCTTATCGGGCACATTTTAAAATTCAACCCAATCACTTATTTTCTTTCGAATATATCGTCCATAACTGGATGCCTGAAGCCGGAAAAAGATTAGAAATCAATTTTGAGGATAACCATATCGTTACCATCAATGGCGTTGAATGGTTGTATCCGCCAAATGAAAAAATCATTTTAGTAAAATAATAATTTAATAACCATTAAAAATTAAGATATGCGTCTTTTCAATAAATTAAGCCTTTTAACAATTTGCGCTTTTGGTATTATGATGTCATCGTGTTCAGAGGCCAATAAAAACACTAAAACTTCTAAAAACATTCAAATAATATCCACAAGTACCAATTATAATGATTTGGTGGCTTTACAAAAGGATTTTAGAGCATTTAGACAACCAAACATGGTAAACGGTGTTCCAGATTATACACCAGATGCAATTGCAACACAATGGGGTGAACTTCAAGAATATCAAAACCACCTAAAAGCATTTGATGTTTCGGGTTGGCCAATATCAGAACAGATAGATTACCATCTGGTACGTGCAGAAATGAATGGTATGGAATTTCAACATCGTGTAGTAAAACCTTGGGCCCGTGATCCTAGTTTTTATTTGCAATCACAAAGGGGTGGTGGTCCAACACGTTTTGGCGTTTTAGAGGTGGATGATATGCCTATTAAAGCTGAAGACTTAAATGATTTTAAAACTAAATTACGTGCCGTTCCTGAAATTTTTGAACAGGCCAAAGAAAATTTAATTGAAGGCGCTGCTGATTTTGTGACTTTAGCATTGCGACATCTAAATGAAGAAGTAGCAATATATACCGATTTAATACCACAATTGGAACAACATCATCCGGATTTGGTGGAAGATACTAATAAAGCAGAAACGGCTGTTAAAGTTTATGGAAAATGGCTGGAAGAAAATAAAAATAGTATGACTGCCATTGCCGGTGTAGGAAAGGAAAATTACAATTGGTTGATGAAAAACGTTTATTTGTTTCCTTATTCCTGGGATGAGATTAAAACCATTGTTGAGTTAGAAGACAATAGAGTCATTACATTTCAACGATTGCATGAGAATAAAAACCGAAAACTTCCTAAACTAAAACCTGTTCAATCTAAAACTGAATACAAAAAAAGTGTTCAGGAATCCCTAGATTATATCATGAAATTTTTACAGGATGAAGAAATCTTTACGGTTAATGATTATTTAACACCTGAAGGATATTTTTATAGCTGGCACCCTGAATTTGAGAATCCATGGCCGGAAAAACACGATTACTTTTTCAATTTTTCTCATAGAGAATCTTTAATGGAGGAAACGCATGAAATGGTTGGGCATTATTTTGATTTTTTAACGGCAGACCGTAATCCGCATCCAATTAGAAGTGGTGAAGCACCTTATAAAATTGGTGTAGCAAGGATAGAAGGCTTTGCCTTTGCTTTAGAAGAGTTGTTAATGTATGCAGGTTATCTGGATGAACGTTCACCAAGAGCAAAAGAAATTGCTTATGAGCAGTCGGCTTTTAGAACAGTAAGGGCATTGTCAGACGTGTATATGCATAGTCAAGAATGGACTTTAGAGGATGCATTAAAGTATTGTGTGGCAAATGCTCCTCATGGAGAATTATTAGCCGATAGCCATCATTTATGGTACGAAATGGCAACTACACTTCGAGGCACCGGTCACCATATGTTAATGGTAGTTGGTAAAGTGCAGTTTATGAAATTGTTTAGGGATAGAGCAAATCAATTAGGCGACGATTTTAATTTAAAAACCTTTATGGATGAGTTTCTTAAAGCAGGTTTAATTCCATTTTCACTAACCCGTTGGGAAATGACCGGATATGATGACGAAATGAAAAAGTTATTAGAATAACTTAATATTTCCGGCAGGTGCAACTAAAAGCAAAAAATAATGCAAGAACAAATATGGTAACAAAGTTAGCTATTGCTTGTATGATGATGTTTTTATGTTTTGCATGTAAACAGAATAAAACGGAAGTACAGGTAATTAGCAAGGACAAGGATACTCGAACCACAAAAGAAGAACTTGATTTTATAAAAGCTAAGGCGCTTTCTCTTAATAAAAACTCCTCGGGCAATTGGGAGGCAACCTTTGAAGACGGAATCATATTGATATATGTGCCCGAAGGTTCTTTTATAATGGGTAACAATAAAATTGCTCAGGCATTGCCCGAACATAAAGTTCATTTAAGCCACTATTGGTTTAGCAAAAACCCGATTACCATAGGCCAGTTTAGAACGTTTGTAAACGAAACCAATTATATAACCGAAGTTTTAAAAGAAGGCCATAGCGGGCCTTGGGTTTATGACTTTAATGAGCAAGGATTTATACCGAAGTATGGCTATTATTGGGACAACGCCTTTAATGATGTGATTGCTAAATTTCCCGAAATTACGAAAACCGATCATCACCCTGTAGGTAGTGTTACCTGGAACGATGCCATTGCATTTACAGATTGGCTTTCCCAAAAAACAGGTTTACAAATCTCACTTCCAACAGAAGCCGAATGGGAATATGCGGCAAGAGGAAATGATGAACGTATTTATCCCTGGGGAAATGAAGATCCTGATGGGACCAAAGCCAATTACGCTGATGAAACTTTTGATAAATATTTTCCCGGTACAGAACAAGCATTGGTGCATCACGGTATAAACGATGGTTTTGCCATTACATCTCCTGTTGGGAGTTTTCCTAACGGTAAATCGCCCATAGGCGCAATGGATATGGCTGGTAATTTAACCGAATGGGTGTATGATTCTCAATATAATTTAACAGAGGCTGAAGCTATAGAAGTAACCAATCCTATCTATACCAAAAAGAATGGTGAGAACATGGAAAAAGGCGGTTTGTGGTGTGGCTCCGCAGGCAGGGTAGGGCAAACACCCGATGAGATAGAATTTGGGCATAATATAAGAACAGATACCAGACCTGCTGATGAAAGCGATAGTGCCGATGACCATATGGGTTTTAGAATTGCCATTTCATATACGCCTAGAAATTAAAATATTTATAACAATGAAGAATATATTTCCTGTCCTATTTGCAATAATTACAACAGTAAGCTCCTGTGCACAGGGTTTGCCAGATTCAAAACCTTGTGATTTATCCGTCATGACACCCGAAAAAACTGAAACTTACAATTTTGATAATAATTTTGATCATTATTTTTCACAAAGCACTCGCTGGGAATCCCGAAATGCCGATATTAAAATAGTAAACGGCAAAGGCCAACTCGCTGCAAATTCTAATGATACATCCAGGGCTTTGGAAGCTTGGAAATTATATAAAGACCAAATGCCTTATGACAGATCCTGGGAATTTTCAGTAATTGTAAATGTCCCCGTCTACTGGAATAGTAGTGGCGGTAAAGAAGCACAGGTTGGTGCCGGTCCATTTGCCGGACGACCTGTAAAAAAAGGGCAATCTCCAAAAGTATACGAATGCAATTTGGCCGCAATTAATGGCGAATTTCGATTTGTACAAGCACAACTTATCAAGAATAGATTAACCGGAGATCCCGATGATGTGCAATTTAAAAAATTGGATAAGTCCAAAGCCAGAGCAAAGCTCACCATTCAATATTGTGAAACCTATCATAGTCTCGGGTTTTTTATTGATGATGTTCAAGTTGGAAAAAGCAAGGCAATTGATAAAGACGGAGCCGATGATTGGAAATTAAATGCTGATGGAAAAATGGATGTCGGTATTATGGGTTTTGCCGAAAATACAGTGATTACTTCATACTCACCAACCATCGAAAAAGTAATAGTAACCGTTTATTAAGATTTAAAATGAAATTACAATATCTTTTTTTAAGTTTAATTCTGTTGGCTTGTAAAGAATCTCACAAGAATGCCGATCAGTCTGAGAAGGAAGATAGTATTGCAATAGGAATTCAGCGAAATGAATTTGATCTTGTAAAAACGAAAGCCATTTCGTTTTCCAAAAATAATTTGGGTTTTTGGGAGGCCACTTTCGATCACGGAATCATTATGATTTATATACCTAAGGGCAACTTTACTATGGGTAATGATTTACTTACTGAAGCCGCCATTCCCGAAAACAATTCCTTCGCTGCCGCTCCACAACATTTGGTAAATCTAAATCAGTATTGGATAAGTAAAACTCCTATTACCAATGCCCAGTTTAATGCATTTGTAAAAGAAACAGGTTATATAACACAAGTTGAAAAGGAAGGACATACCGGTCCATGGGTCTACGATTTAAATTTAAGAGCTTTCGAAACAAAATTTGGACATAACTGGAAAAATGCCTTTAGAGATAATATTACGGCAAAATTTCCAGAGTTAAGCACCAACGAACAACATCCCGTAATCAACATAACATGGTTCGATGGAATCGCTTATACCACTTGGCTTGCCAATAAAACAGGACTGGCCTATACACTTCCTACTGAAGCAGAATGGGAATATGCGGCAAGAAGTAATGATAGCCGTACGTATCCTTGGGGTAATGAACTACCAGATGGGACAAGGGCAAATTATGCTGATGAGAGTTTTAATAAATACTTTTCTGGTACAGAAGAAGCATTGATCCATTTCGGTGTTAATGATGGTTTTGCCATTACATCACCTGTTGGTAGCTTTCCCAAAGGAATGTCTCCTGTTGGAGCCTTGGATATGGTGGGCAATGTTAGACAATGGGTCTATGATTCAAATTATACCTATTCTAAAAGTGAAGCTGTCAATCCTATACAATTAGAAGATAATAATATTAAATTGATGAAAGGTGGACTTTGGTCTGCTTCCGCAGGAAGATTTAATGCAACACCCGATGAAATTGCTATGGGCCACAATATTAGGGTCGATGCGCGGCAAGGATTTGAACCCGACAGCGCAGATGACCATTCTGGGTTTAGGATTGCTATATCATATACTAAAAGACCACTATAAAAAATGAAGTTTATAAATAAATATTGGACTATTACTTCCATATCCATGTTTGGACTCCTTGGATTGATGCTTAATACGGTTAATGCACAGTCTTATCCAGATACCCTGTTAAAGAATATTCATTATCGACAAATAGGTCCCACCCGGCAGGGAGGACGTATAGTTGCCCTAACAGTCTCAAAACAACATCCATTTACGTTCTATGTGGCTGCCGGTCCCGGAGGCCTCTGGAAGACCGAAAACAATGGTAATACTTTTTATCCTGTTTTTGATAATGAGGATATTGCTTCTTTAGGTGATGTGGCAGTAGCGCCCTCAAACGATAACATTGTTTGGGTCGGTAGTGGTGAGGCCAACCTCCGAAATAGTACCTATTATGGCAATGGCGTTTACAAATCTATTGATGGAACGAAGACCTGGCAACATATGGGCTTGGAAGAATCTCATCACATTGGTCGGGTACTAATTCATCCAAATAACCCTGATGTTGTTTATGTAGCAGCGCAAGGACATTATTATTCTGAAAATTCTGAACGAGGGATATATAAAACCACTAATGGTGGTAAAACCTGGGAGAAATCTTTGGCTTTAGAAATTGATGGTAGGCATATAGGTGCTACAGAAATCTTAATGGATCCGAACAATCCGGATGTACTGTATGCTGTCACCTACGACCGATTGCGTAAACCTTGGATGTTTCAAAGAAGTGGAGTAGGTAGTGGTATTTATAAATCGATCGATGCAGGAAGATCATGGAAGAAATTGACCAATGGCTTACCTGTTGGGAAACTAGGAAAAATAGGCATTGCTATTTATCCGAAGAATTCGAACATATTGTACGCTAATGTTGATAATGCTAACCCAACCAAAGATAATGAACCTTCAAACGTGCATACTATTTATCGAAGTGATGATGCCGGCGAATCTTGGCAACAAGTCAGTGCTGCCGGTGAAAGTATTGGTAACCGATCCAATTATTACGGCCAAATTATTATTGATCCAAATAACGATCAGCATATCTATGTGTTAAGCCCCATTGTTCATGAATCCTATAATGCCGGTAAAACTTGGAAGCAACTTATTCGTTATGGTGGCGATAACCATGTGCTTTGGATAAACCCAAAAAACTCAAAACATCTAATGATGGGCTATGATTATGGAATGGCGATTTCACATGACGCAGGTAAAAATTGGTATCACCCCGATGAACTTCCTATGGGGCAATTCTATGCCATAGGAGTTGATATGGATTATCCTTATAATGTTTATGGCGGCACACAGGATTTTGGCTCCTGGAAAGGCCCAAGTACCAAAAAAGGACGTTTTCCGATACGCTTTGAAGATTGGCAACATGTCAATGGCGGAGATGGATTTTATAATCTTGTGGATCCCACCGATAGTCGTTGGTTGTATTCCGGCTCCCAGTTTGGTCATATCACTCGTATTGACCAGAAAACAGGTTCTCGAAAAACAATTGTTGATGATGATGATAAGGACCTTCGATTTAATTGGAATACGCCCATATTAATTTCTCCACATAATAGTAATTCCCTTTATTTAGGTGCACAGAAACTGTTAAAATCTACAGATCGAGGTGATAACTGGGATGAGATAAGTCCGGTATTGGCCAAGTTCGATTCAATTAAAAAAGGTTTTGGCCCATTTGTTTATGGCACTTTAACCACCATAGATGAATCTCCAATGAAACAAGGTCTTATTTGGGCAGGTTCCGATAATGGAAATGTTTATCTCACCAAAGACGATGGCCAAAACTGGTTAAAATTAAACGATCTTATATTAGGTAATCCCGGGTATTGGGTAACCCGGGTAACCGCTTCACATCATAGCCCCGGAACCGCATATGTGACTTATTCAGGTTTGAGACAAGACGATTTCCGCCCTTTTATCTATAAAACTACTGATTATGGAAAAAGCTGGGTCTCAATTGCAGCCAATTTGACGGATGAATCTGTGAATGTGATAAAGGAAGATCATAAAAACCCAAGCCTTCTATTTATTGGAACAGATAAGGCTGTTTATACCAGCTTGGACGCAGGCAAACACTGGACAAAAATGAAAAACAATATGCCGACCATTGCCGTTCATGATTTGGTGATTCATCCACGTGAAAACGACTTAGTCGTCGCTACTCACGGGCGCAGTATTTTTATTGCAGATATTTCTCCCTTGCAAGAATTAACAGATGAGGTTTTAACAAAAGATGTCCATCTGTTTGACATTGAGCCAAAAGTGCAATGGAGAATGACAAGACAACCTTCAGTAAGTGCTCAAAATTTTGCAGGAGAAAATGAGCCCTCTGGAGTTGTAATAAATTATTATTTAAAAGAACCGATTAAAGGTGATTTGAAATTATCTATTTATGATGGTGATGAGCTAATCAATGAGATTATTGGTCCCAATGCCATAGGCATAAATACTGTGGGATGGGGCATGACAAAACGTAAGTCAAGAACTGCCATAGAAATGAAAGAATGGGAAGAAGAGCAAAAAATGCTTACCGAAGAAGAAGAATTCTTCGACTATTACGATGCCGTTGAAATTTTTCCTTCTGAAGATGAAGAAGTAGATAGGTTTGGTCGTTCAATGCGAACCCGGGTTCATTTTAAACCTGGGCTTACCCATAAAGAATATAAATATACACGTGTAAATCCAGGAACATATAAAGTAGTATTAACTACTAATGGAAAAACATTGAGTAAGAATGTGTTGATTTTAGAGGATAAATGGTATGATAAATAACCTTACCTACAAATTGTTTTAGAATCTCATACAAGATTTAATCTTGAAAAAATGAAATTATGAATTGGAAATTGGGAACGCGAAGCGTTGAGGTTGATTCGAATGTTTTTTTAGACAAAGAATTTAATATTTCTCCAAATTTGACCCGCTTCAATCAGAAGAATGACATTTTCAATCGATCCCTTTGGGATGACAAAATCGATCCGAAATTTTTTTTCCAAAGCTATGATATCTCCAACTTTGTGCCAAAAACATCAAAGGGATTTGATCATTGGGATTTTGCATTTCGTAATGCGAGTTGGCATTTGACGGATGTTATTGGGGAACGTGATTTTGATTTAAAGGGTACTGTTGAAGGTTTTACTGACTATTATTCTACACAAACACAAGGCTCCCCTATAAAGGTTGAATTAGAATCTATAGTAGATACCACGAATAGAATTAAGCTGGCCGCAAAAAAGTTTGGAGCTGGAATGGCGGGTATTTGTGAAATAGATGATCGGTGGGTATATTCTCATAATTTCAGTCGCAATTCTGGCGAAACGAAAGAACTGGCATTACCCCGAAGTTTAAATTACGCGATAATGCTAATAATACCAATGGACTACGAATTGAGTAAAACCTATCCTGCAGCCCTAAGCGGAGCCTCAACAGGGCTAGGTTATTCCATTGGCTTAAATTGTGCAAATACACTCGCACAATTTATCACAAATTTAGGCTATAAGGCCATTGCTTCCTTAAATGATACGGCCTTAAACATTCCTATGGCCATAGAGGCGGGTTTAGGAGAATATGGAAGACATGGGTTATTGATAACTCCAAAATTTGGCCCTAATGTCCGGATTGCTAAGGTTTTTACCGATCTCCCGTTAGAGGTTGATAAGCCTGTTAATTTTGGTGTAAAAGCATTTTGTAATATATGCCAGAGATGCTCTAAAAGTTGTCCTGTAAAAGCCATTCCATTCAATGAGCCTCAACCTAAACCTCCTAATTTTTCGAGCCACGAAGGTATTACCAAATGGACTGTTGACGCTGAGAAATGTTTTAAGTTTTGGGTTGGGATGAATTCAGATTGTGCCATTTGCATACGAGTCTGTCCTTATAACAAAGATTTTAGTAAGTGGTGGCACCGCTTTGGCATTCGCTTAGCGAACAGCGTCTTTAGAAGACTTGTACTGTCCATAGATGACATTTGGAGATTTGGTGAAAGAGTTGCAGCAGCAAAATGGTGGAATAAAGGAATTAACAAACTATAAATTAAAAAGCTAACAATATACTTGTATGCTAAGATTTGTAAGTAATAAAGGCGGAGGTTCTCCGGTAGATTTTGAAACGGCTATTCTAGATGGTTTCGCTTCAGATGGGGGATTATATGTTCCTGAAAAATTACCTCAAATATCAATACATCAACTAGAAAACTGGAAAGGATTAAGCTATACAGAATTGGCCTTCGAAATTCTTTCATTATTTATCGATCGCCAAATTATTTCAGAAATTGACTTAAAAAATATACTTTCAACCGCCTATGCCCCTTTTGAAAAGAAAGAAATTATTCCCTTACATAAATTACAATCTCGTGAGGACACCTACGTCTTGGAATTATTTTATGGCCCTACCATTTCTTTCAAAGATGTAGGCTTGGCCTTTTTGGTAACCCTTGTTAATTTTTTCCTGGAAAGAAAAGGAAAGCATCTTTCGCTAATAGTTGCTACCACTGGAGATACCGGCCCTGCAACCGCCTATTTTGCTGCCGGTAAATCGGCATTGGATGCTTGGGTGCTGTATCCAAAGGGAAAGATTACCGAGGAGCAGGAACGCCAAATGACCACGCTTCAACATGCTAATATTCATCCGGTGGGTGTATCTAATTGCCCCGATGGTGGTGACGATTTAGATGTGGTGATTGGTAAACTCTATGCAAATAAGGTCTTTAAAGATAAATTACAACTTTCAAGTGTCAATTCTATCAATTGGGGACGAGTAATGATGCAGACCGTACATTATTTCTATGGCTATCTTAAGGTGGTGGATAATATAGGTGAAGAAGTTAATATGTCCGCCCCATCAGGTGGATTCGGTAATTTATGTGCTGGTGCTTTGGCTCGGGAAATGGGATTACCTATCAATACCTTGGTGGCTGCAAATAATAAAAACGCTTGTTTACATCGTATTTTTTCTCAAGGATTTTTTTCAAAGGAAGATATTTTCGAAACCGCTTCTTCCGCAATAGATATTCTTATCCCGTTTAATTTTTGGAGATACTTATATTTCAGTATAGGAAAAGACCCAATAAAGATAAAATCATGGATGGATGACTTTAAAGCAACAGGAATGGTACAGTTTGATTCTCAAACTTTCCAAACCTTTAAAAGGGGATTTTTGTCTAATAGTGCCAGTGATTTCGATACACTTAAATTAATAAAGGAGATATATGAAGCAGAGAGCTATTTGTTAGATCCACATGGAGCCGTATCCTTGGTGGCAGCAGATGTATTAAAAAAACAATTGGGCGATAAAAAATTAATTTGCTTAGCCACAGCACATCCCGCGAAATTTCCAGAGATCATTAAAAAAGCTTTAGGGACAAATAAACTGCCCGAGGCCGCAGCTCACCATTCCATTGAAATTGCTAAAAGACACTCTCAAAATGGACACACCGCTGATTTTTTGCATTTGGAGGAGGATTTGATCCATACCATGGAATCGAATTGGGATTTAACTAAAGGTGTAACAAAGTAGTATGGCTCAATATACTGTATTTAATAACGACGAGATAAATTACCTTATGTCTAAATATGATATTACAAGTGTAGTGTCATATTAAGTTTTCAATAAAAGCGTATGGCCTGCTTATTATTTTAGGACTAATTGCTATTTATATTGGACATAATATGGGATTTTCATAAACAGTAAAAAAATGAGATAAATGAAAAAAGCAAAAAAAATAATATTGGTAATACTTCTTTTACTTGTAGGAGGGTTTGCATATTTAAAACTAACCGTTCCTGACGAGTTTAAGAACCAAGATAATCAGGTTTCAAATTCCCCATTGGGAATGTTTGATAAATCTGCTGTAATCTTTGATGCCATAACAATTTACGGCACCAGTGGAGTACCTGTTGAAAAATTGCAACATGCTGCCAACGTTACAGCACAGTGGTTGGATAATAATCAGGATGGAATAATTGATGATAAAGAATTGCAACAAACACTTATAAGAAATAATCCTACTGTTGTCATGTCTGGAACTGGTTTTGGATCTATCCAATACACTCAAATTTTCACGGCTTTTTCAAATAGCGTTCTGCAAGATTTATCTGCCGAAGAAACCAACAATCCAAGTAGGCGCGATGCTTCACAGGAAGAGATTCATCATATTATTGTAAATGCAGGATGGCAAAAAATGCTACCTGAAATATTCAGCGATAAAAAAGCCACTAATAGTAAGTTATATAAAATATGGAAGTATGCCAATGATAATGGTTATTATGATTATGACGATCCAACTTGTGATGATGCCTGTAAAACTGTCGAATTTTTCTATTTGGCAACAGCTGCCTATCTGGATTCACAAGCAGATTTGTTTTCTGATGAAATGAGGCTGAAAACTAAAGACGCCCTAAAAGAAAAGATACCCGGGATATTGGAAATATTTGAGTCAAACGCATATATATATCCTATTCATATATGGCCTGATGGAAACTACAAATATTTGGAAAACATTAAATATTTCGGACTAGAATAAATTAATATCCTTTAAAATAAAAATAATCTAAATTAATAATTAAAAATGATGCATATGAAATACTCGATTTTTTTTAAACAAGTAAGCTATCTGTTTTTTATAGCACTCTTTTATACGGTAAGCTGTAAAAACACATCGACCAACCCTTCTAAAGAAGCAACACCCGTCCATGAAGAAGTCTCAGAAGAAGATCCATCGCAAAACAGAATAGGTGGGTTTTTAGTGGATAAACCCTATAACAACAACACCGTCGATTTAAACGATCTTTCGGTTTCAATTACAGAATTCGATATCACAGGCTTCCCTAAAAAAATGGAAACTTATGGAACACTCTTCGCTATTATGGAAAATGTGCCCGATCAGTTTGTAAATGAAGTGGCTGTTGCTTTTCATCAAATGTTTCCACAAGATCCAGCTTTGGATCTTGAAACACAACATAAAGTATTAAACAACATGCTTCAATACCATAGTGTTATTCCCGTTTTAGAAGGCAGGTATGAAACCGCTTCAAAGGACGTTGGAAAGGGACTGGAAGATTTGTCTAATAACTATTCCGTATGTGATATTATAATGTACAAAGACGGGACAGGCCGACAAACCATGGAAGTTGTTGAGCATTTATTGCATTATGTAACGAGTTTAGGATTGCATTTAACCGCTCCTGAAGATTGGAGTTTTACTGATGCTAATTCAGAAGTAACAAAAATTATGAATACAGCAATTGAACTGGGACTCTATGATATTAGTGGATATGAGGATATGCTTGAAGAAGATTTGGATGTGCATCAACGCGTCATTGTGCAGGAGTTTGCCTATTGGATAATAAGTACCTACTGGAACCTTCAGGAACCCTATGGTAATATTCAGGAGGAAGAATGGAATGTCGACAATAAAGAGCAATTGCTTGAAAAATTACCCGATGCCTATAATTTGGTTAAGAATACCATTGATAATATCATGACAGCCCCGTCTTTGGAGGCTTTGGAAAAATTTAGAAAGTATAATTAATATCATAATATAACATAAATTAAAATGAAATAATCAATTTTAACACTAGTAGCAATTACCAGTTTAGTATCCTTTTATGTCCAATCTATCTGGAAAGTCGATGATGCATATTCATCGATCAATTTTGCAGTAGTTATTATAGGACTTGCAATTTTCATTATTGTTGATAGATATTGTTGTTTTGAGTTTGGAAGTGGTACTGGTAGTTCTTTTTAATATACATGCAATAAACGAACAATAATTTCCATCTAACCAAATACTATCATAGAATTGTAAAACGCTTTAATTGGTCGATGTGGAAGGCTTAAAACACCCCCATACCCCCGAAATAGCCAAAGACATAAGGGAGGTATAATGACACGCTAATTCTTTGGGAATCTAAAAAAACAAGGGAATAATTTAGGTTAAGAATTATCCCCTTATTTTCGACTATAAATAGCCATTGATTAATAGCAAAGCAAAGGAATTGATAATCTTTCCTTTAAACAATGACATTTATCATTATAATTCACAAAGCTATAAAACGCCCTAATTGGTCGATGTGTAAGGCTTAAAATGGGTTGTAGACACAAAAAAGAGCCACAAATTAATGTAACTCTGTACAAGGTTGGTCCCCCTCTTGGACTTCCATCAAAAATAGTGCGTTGTGATTTGTGATACCACTTCTTGACAAAAATCAAAACCTAAACTGATAAAAATCATTTCATTTGTTTTTCTTAATCTCTAACTTTGCCATCATAAATGCACTATGGTGCATTAAAACCTTAATTTAAATCCATTTATGTCTGTTAAAATAAAATATAAAACTTTGTGCAACCTGACGAATTATTTAATGGTGTTCGTCTTATTATGTGGGGGCTTACTTATAAGTAG